>Ga0102941_1000366_pt1 | contig 20668 bp, 16 predicted proteins | sample SalPonR2_C_D2_MG_FD_79281 | JGI IMG/M metagenome (GOLD analysis project Ga0102941, IMG submission 79281) | Salt pond soil microbial communities from South San Francisco under conditions of wetland restoration - Salt Pond MetaG R2_C_D2_MG | ecosystem: Environmental > Aquatic > Marine > Intertidal... | reverse complement strand
GACCCGATCGGTCTCCTCGGCACGGCCGTAGCGGTAACGCCGCACGCCGAGATACTTGTCGAGCGAACCCGGCTTGACGGTGACCTTCTTCTGCTCGGGATCGAGGACCATCTCCTTGACGACCTTGCGGCAGATCTTCGCCAGCTCGCGCTCCAGGCTGCGCACGCCCGCTTCCCGTGTGTAATAGCGGATCGCGTCGCGCAGCGCGCCGTCGGTCAGCTCCAACTCGCTCTCCTTGAGGCCGCTGTTCTTGATCTGCTTCGGCACCAGGTAGCGCTTGGCGATGTTGAGCTTCTCGTCCTCGGTGTAGCCGGGGATGCGGATGACCTCCATCCGGTCCAGCAGCGGTGCCGGGATGTTCAGGCTGTTCGCCGTGCAGATGAACATCGTCTCGGACAGGTCGAAGTCCACCTCGAGGTAGTGGTCGTTGAAACTCGAGTTCTGCTCCGGATCGAGCACCTCGAGCAGCGCCGAAGACGGATCGCCGCGGAAGTCCATCGACATCTTGTCGACTTCGTCGAGCAGGAACAGCGGATTGCGCACGCCGGTGCGCGACATGTTCTGGATGATCTTGCCCGGCATGGAACCGATGTAGGTGCGCCGGTGGCCGCGAATCTCGGCCTCGTCACGCACCCCGCCCAGGCTCATGCGCACGAACTTGCGGTTCGTGGCCCGCGCAATGCTCTTGCCCAGCGAGGTCTTGCCGACGCCCGGCGGCCCCACGAGACAGAGGATCGGGCCCTTCTGCTTCTTCACGCGCTGCTGCACGGCCAGGTACTCGACGATGCGCTCCTTGACCTTCTCCAGCCCGTAATGATCCTCTTCCAGCACCCCTTCGGCGCGACTGAGATCCTTCAGGACGCGGGTGCGCTTCTTCCACGGCGCCTTCAGCAGCCAGTCGATGTAGTTGCGCACGACGGTCGCCTCGGCCGACATCGGCGACATCATCTTCAGCTTGTTCAGTTCGGAGGTGGCCTTTTCCTTGGCCTCGGCCGGCATGCCGGCCGTCTCGATCTTCTTCTCGAGCTCGACGGCCTCGTTGGCCTCGTCGTTCATGTCGCCGAGCTCTTTCTGGATCGCCTTCATCTGCTCGTTGAGGTAGTACTCCCGCTGGCTCTTCTCCATCTGCTGCTTGACGCGTCCGCGCACGCGCTTCTCGATCTGCAGCACGTCGATCTCGCCCTCGACCAGCGTCATGACGAGTTCCAGGCGGGCGCGCAGGCTCGCGGCCTCCAGCACGCGCTGCTTGTCGGACAGGCGCAGCGACATGTGCGCCGCGACCGTGTCGGCAAGGCGCCCCGGATGATCGATGCCCGACAGCGAGGTCAGGATCTCGGGCGGCACCTTCTTGGAGAGCTTCACGAAGTTCTCGAACTGCGTGACGATCGAGCGCGTCAGAATCTCGATCTCGCGATCGTCGCGGGCGTCGGCATCCTCGAGAATCTCGATGTCGGCGTGGAAATACTCGCCCTCGTGAATGTTCTTCAGCGCCACGCGATGGCCGCCCTCGACGAGCACCTTCACGGTGCCGTCGGGCAGCTTGAGCAACTGCAGGACCGTGGCCAGGGTGCCGACATCGTAGAGGTCATCGGGGCCGGGCTCGTCCACGTCGGCCTGGCGCTGGGCCACGAGCACGATCTGCTTGCCACCCTCCATCGCCTGGTTCAGCGCCTGGACGGAGCGGTCCCGCCCGACGAACAGCGGTATGACCATGTGCGGATAGACCACCACGTCCCGCAACGGCAGCACCGGGGCGCCGGTTTCCGGGATCACGGGAGTCTGCGGGCTGTTCGAAGTGTCTTCTGCCACGTTGGGGGTATCCTCATGAAAACATTAGCAACAGGGCGCCATCGGCAGGTGCCGACCCCGGCCCAGAGAGAGATATGGGGGCGCAACGGGCCGTTATCAAGCAGACTCCCCCGGTCGTCAGGGGTTCCCCCGGGGAGTTGCGTCAACGCGCCCGAGCAGGCGGCCGCTGCCGGTCGTCGGGGCTCCGCCCGGATCCCTAGTACGCAGACCCGGCAGGACGTTTTTCGTCGCGCCGCGAGTCGTCGGATTCGTAGACGATGTAGGGCTTGTTCTCGCCGTTGACCACGGTTTCGTCGACGACCACCTTGGATGCGTTCTCCATCGAAGGCAGCTCGTACATGGTGTCGAGCAGCACTGTCTCGAGGATGGTGCGCAGGCCGCGGGCGCCCGTCTTGCGCGCCATCGCCTTGCGCGCCAGGGCGCGCAGTGCGTCCTCGCGGAATTCCAGCTCGGCGCCTTCCATCTCGAACAGGCGGTGATACTGCTTGGTCAGCGCGTTCTTGGGCTCCACCAGGATCCGCACCAGCGCATCCTCGTCGAGCTCCTCCAGCGTCGCCACCACCGGCAGGCGGCCGACGAACTCCGGGATCAGGCCGAACTTGATCAGGTCCTCGGGCTCGACGTCGTGGAACAGCTGCCCGGCCGTCTTCTGGTCCAGGATGCCCTGCACCTCCGCGACGAAGCCGATGCCGCTCTTCACGGAGCGGTTGGCGATGATCTTCTCGAGGCCGGCAAAGGCGCCGCCGACGATGAACAGGATGTTGCGCGTATCGACCTGCAGGAATTCCTGCTGGGGATGCTTGCGCCCGCCCTGGGGCGGCACCGAGGCGATCGTGCCCTCGATCAACTTGAGAAGCGCCTGCTGGACCCCTTCGCCCGACACGTCGCGGGTGATCGATGGGTTGTCCGACTTGCGCGAAATCTTGTCGATCTCGTCGATGTACACGATGCCCGTCTGCGCCCGCTCGACGTCGTAGTCGCACTTCTGCAGCAGCTTCTGGATGATGTTCTCGACATCCTCGCCGACGTAGCCCGCCTCGGTGAGGGTCGTGGCATCGGCAATGGTGAACGGCACGTTGAGCAGGCGCGCGAGCGTCTCAGCCAGCAGCGTCTTGCCGCAGCCGGTCGGGCCGATCAGGAGGATGTTGCTCTTCGCCAGCTCCACTTCGTCGGCGCGGCCGCGCTCGGCGTTGCGGCTTTCGAGGCGCTTGTAATGGTTGTACACCGCCACCGCAAGCACTTTCTTCGCGGCGGACTGGCCGATCACGTACTGGTCGAGGACCGAGTTGATTTCCTGGGGCCGCGGCAACTTGCTCTTGCCCGGTTCGCTCTTGTCCTCGAGCTCTTCGCGGATGATGTCGTTGCACAGCTCGACGCATTCGTCGCAGATGAACACCGACGGGCCGGCAATAAGCTTGCGCACCTCGTGCTGGCTCTTGCCGCAAAAGGAGCAATAAAGCAGCTTGCCGTCGTCGTGCTTGCCGCGGTGGTCGTCAGCCATTCCTTAACCTCGGGGGTTCGAACCGTTAACCGGGCGCACGGGCGCATTCCGGCAGAGCTTATATATCACGCCGCCGTGACCGGCTGCAAAAAAGGCGCTGCGGCGCAGCAGTCACCCCTGCAGCGGCAGCGCCTCGCCCCGGCGGCTGAGGACGCGGTCCACGAGGCCGTATTCGACGCACTCGTCGCCGCCCATGAAAAAGTCCCGATCGGTGTCCTTGGCGACTTTTTCCTTGTCCTGCCCGGTGTGCGCGGCGAGGAGTTCGTTCAGGCGGTCGCGGATCTTCAGGACCTCGCGGGCGTGGATGTCGATGTCCGACGCCTGGCCCTGGAAGCCGCCCAGCGGCTGGTGGATCATGATCCGGGAGTGCGGCAGGCAAAAGCGCTTGCCGTGAGCGCCGGCCGCGAGCAGGATCGCGCCCATGCTGGCCGCCTGCCCGACGCAGATGGTCGAGACGTCCGGCTTGATGAACTGCATGGTGTCGTAAATCGACATGCCGGCGGTGACGACGCCGCCCGGCGAATTAATGTACAGGTGGATGTCCTTGTCCGGATTCTCGGACTCGAGGAACAGCAGCTGCGCGACGATCAGGTTCGCCATGTGATCCTCGATCGGGCCCACCACGAAGATCACGCGCTCCTTGAGGAGCCGCGAGTAGATATCGTAAGCGCGCTCCCCACGCGCGGTCTGCTCCACCACCATGGGGACGAGGTTCAACGCCTTGGTCGTCATTCTTTCACTCCGCTGCCGCCCGCCGGCGACGATATCTCTACAAGTATCCGAACCCGGGACGGCGCGCAAGCGCGCCCCGCCTCAGCCGTTCTCCTGGTCCATCAGTTCGCCGAAGGGAACCGGTTTTTCCTCGACCTGGACGCGCTCCAGCAGCCAATCCACGACCTGGTCCTCGAGCACGCTGGTTTCGATCTGGGACATGAGGTCGGGGTTGTTGCGGTAGATCTTGATCACCGCCTCGGCGTCGCCGTAACCCTCGCCGATCGACTGCAGCTTTTCCTGCACCCGCGCCGGATCGACGCGGATCTCGTTGTTACGCACGATTTCGCCGATCAGCAGGCCGAGGGCGACGCGGAACCTGGCCGGCGCTTCGAAAGGCTCGCGCGGCGGCAGCTCGGCGCTGCCGGCTTCCGCATTGGGATTCATCCGCCGGGCCATGTCCTGCTGCAGACTCTGGATCTCCTCCTCGACCAGTGCGCCGGGCACGTCGAAGGTGTTGGCCGCCACCAGCTTGTCGAGTACCTGGCGCTTGAGGGTGTCGCGCACCCGCAGGCGGGCTTCCTCGCGCATGTTGTCCTCGACCTCGGCGCGGAGCCGCTCGACGCCGCCTTCCTCGATGCCGAAGGAACGACAGAAGTCCTCGTCGACCTCGGGCAAAGCCGACTCTTCGACCTTGCGCGCGGTGACCTTGAACTGAGCCTGCTTGCCGGCCAGTTCCTCGGCGCCGTAGTCGGCCGGAAACTCCACCTCGATGAGCCGTTCCTCGCCCGGGGCGATGCCCTTGAGGCCCGCCTCGAAATCCTTGAGCATGCGCCCCTCGCCCAGCACGATGCCGATATCGTTGCCCGCGCCGCCGCGGAAGGCCTCGCCGTCGATGGTGCCCTCGAAGTCGATGGTGACCCGGTCGCCCTCGGCCGCGCCGCGCTCCACCTCGGTCCAGACGGTCCGCTGGGCGCGCAGCTTGTCCACCATCGCGTCCACGTCCGCGCTCGTAATTTCCGCCGTGGGCTGTTCCACCTGGATGGTCTTGACGTCCTGCAGCTCGATCTCGGGAAACACCTCGAACACCGCGGTGAAGCTCAGGCCGTCCGCCGGGGTCGCCTTGTGGCTCTCGATGCGCGGGCTGCCGACCGGGCGAAGCTTCTTCTCCGAGATCGCCTCGATCCAGCTGTTGCGCAGCATCTCGGAAACGACGTCCTCGCGGATCTGGGGCCCGTACTGCTGGCGAATCACCTTGAGTGGCGCCTTGCCGGGGCGAAATCCCTTGATCTTAGCGCGACGGCTCATGTCCTTGAGCCGCTTGTCAATCTCTCCCTCGACGCGCTCGGCCGGCACTTCGACCGTCATGCGCCGTTCGAGGCCCTCGGTGGACTCCACAGAAACCATCACAGCATCGTTCCTCTTTGCTAAGCGATCCGCCGCGGGCGTCCGCGGCGCATGTTGTCGTTGCCCGTCACCCGGGCTCGGGAGGCTGGTGCGAAAGGAGAGACTCGAACTCTCACGGGGGATCAACCCCACCGGGACCTAAACCCGGCGCGTCTACCAGTTCCGCCACTTTCGCGCTTGGGACCGGAGGGCCGAATCCAGCCACGCCCGCGCCAGACCAGCCGTCAAGTATACCTAGGAAGCTGTTCACATTCCCGTTTTCTGGCGGCGCCGCCCCGGCGATTCTGCGCCGACCTGCCGCTGGGCGGACCGCCCAAATGACGAGACCGCCTTGCGGCGGTCTCGCTGGGGTCGATTTGGTGGGCCGCGAAGGAATCGAACCTTCAACCTGCGGATTAAGAGTCCGTTGCTCTGCCAATTGAGCTAGCGGCCCGGTGGCTTGCCGCGAAGGCAAGGCCGGAATTCTGGCCGCGTGTCACGGCTTTGTAAAGAACCGCTGGCGCGCGACGGGAAAATGGGGTGGACGATGGGACTCGAACCCACGACGACTGGAATCACAATCCAGGGCTCTACCAACTGAGCTACGCCCACCATAGTCAGGCGCGTAATCATAAACCAGTTTTCCGGAAATGGCGCGCCCGGCAGGACTCGAACCTGCAACCCTCGGCTTAGCTTGCCAACTACCGCTTTCGCGGCCCCGCAATCCGCGGGTTTGTGGTCTGGACTATCCCTTCGCCATCTCAGGCGCCGCACGTCTAGTCTCTACGGAGCCCTGCGGTAGTCCGCTGCGGAATTCACATTCCGCGACTGACCGTTCCCAGCTGCTCTTACCCTCAGCGAAACATTCGAACCGAATTCACGCGGCTTGACGTAGTAGCACTCATCGGTATCAGGACAATAGATGCAAAACAGGTCGACTTCATCCTTGTCGATCGGACTGGTATGGGTACCATTCCTGTCCGCCCAGCAAGTCGAGAACTTGACCTCGATCTTGCCGTGTCGATCTATCGCTCGGTACTTAACCTGAACCCTTTGAAATACCCCATCTTTGTATGCCACAAGATCGAACGGACTGTGTTCGGTCAGCGGCACGAACAACGTGAATCCCTGCTCGAACAGATCTAACTGAGCCTTCAGAACGCCCAGATCACCCTTTTCCTTGGTGTGGTGAACCGACTTCATCGAGTCAGGATACACCTCAGGACGGGGTCATCTGCAGGTTTCCACGGGATTGCCATCAGCATTACCTGTTAAGGTTTCCCCGTTACGGTGCGGTTCACTGCAGCGGTTCTGTTTCCCGCTGCAGGCTCCTCACTCAAAGGCCGATGCTCTGTCCGGTTGAGCTACGGGCGCCTCAACTTAACTCTTCTATCCCTCTCGCGATCAAATTGGTCGGGGCAGAGGGATTCGAACCCCCGACCTTCTGCTCCCAAAGCAGACGCGCTACCAGCCTGCGCTATGCCCCGGCGTATCCCCCGAAACGGCAGCGCATGATACGCCCGGCCCGCAGGCAGGTCAACGCGCAAAAAGCCGGTTTTCCTTGTTCGCTCCGATGCTTGCGTGAGACAATCCGGCCCCCTTCGCAGCGGGTTCCGAGACGCGTGACGGCACGACTGATCGATGGGCGGCAAGTCGCCGCCGACCTCCAGCGAGACCTGCGGGCCCGCGTCGAGAACCGCGTCGCGGCCGGCCGGCGCCCCCCGGGGCTCGCCGTGGTCATGGTCGGACAGGACCCCGCTTCGGCGATCTACGTGCGCAACAAGCGCAAGGCCTGCGATGAGGTCGGCATCCGCTCGGTGGCCTACGACCTGCCCCAGGACACCGACCAGGACGCGCTCGACGCCCTGGTGGCCGGACTCAATGCCGATGCCGCGATCGACGGGATTCTCGTGCAGCTGCCCCTGCCGGAGCAGCTCGACGCCCGCCGCGTGATCGAGGCGATCGATCCCGCGAAAGACGTGGACGGCTTTCATCCCTACAACATCGGCCGCCTCGCGCAACGCATTCCGCTGCTGCGTCCCTGCACACCGGCAGGGGTGATGGAATTGCTCGCCCGCAGCGATATCGAGGTGCGCGGCCGAAGCGCCGTCGTGGTCGGCGCCTCGAACATCGTCGGCCGGCCCATGGCGCTGGAGCTGCTGCTGGCCGGCGCCACGACGACCGTCTGCCACCGTTTCACGGCGGACCTGGGCGCGGAAGTGGCACGGGCCGACATCGTGGTGGTCGCGGTCGGCAAGCCCGGGCTGGTGCGCGGCGCCTGGATCCGTCCCGGCGCCACGGTGATCGATGTCGGCATGAACCGGCTGCCCGACGGCCAGCTGTGCGGCGATGTCGAGTTCGACGCGGCGGCGGAGCGCGCCGGCTGGATCACCCCGGTGCCCGGCGGCGTCGGCCCCATGACCGTGGCCATGCTGATGAAGAACACCCTGGATGCGGCGGAGCGCCGCGACCCCTGAACCCGCCTGCCCGGCGAATGCCCGCGCCTGGCCGAGGCGGGGTCCATGACTCGGAAAGCCGTGACTGAAAAGGGGTCCGCGCGTCACCGCGCGAACCCCTCTTATAATGCCGGCCGGCGCTGCGGCGGCTCAGCAGGGATCGGCGCCCTCCGGGCGCGGCAGGTCGCAGGACTTCACTTCGCCCGCGACGATCTCGACGTTGGCCGTTTCACTGAACACCAGGCCTTCTGCCGGGTAGTCCTCGACGACACCGTCGTCGAGGTTGGCGACGCAGGTGAACCCCAGCGTGTACTCGCCCGGCAGCAGGAAGCGCAACACGTACTCGTACGCCGTGGCATCCATCGTCGGCTCGACGAGATCGCTGACCAGCGGCACCACGTCGACACCGAGCGGATCGACATCGAAGCCCTCGAAAGCGTACACCGCATCGACGCCGTCGACGCCGCAGGCCTCGACGTTGTTCATGGCCAGCAGATCCTCGGCCACCAGCCCGCGTACGCCGCCCGTGATGCGACGATTCATCATGCGGACCGTCGGCTTCAGCAGGAAGGCGCGGTCCTCACCGAAGGGCCCGCGACGGAGTCCGGGGGGCGCGAGCAGGGACCTGCGCAGATCGAAATCGAGGATGTATTCCACCGACTCGTTGACCGGCACCTCGAGTCCACCGACGACCTTGTAGCCCGTCTGCGCGCCGCTCGGCATGAAAAAGCCGTACTGCCCGCCGCCTTCTTCAAGCTGCACGTACGAAGCCGCCTTGTCGAAGTGAATGCGCAGCCATTCGTACTCGCCGGCCGGAATGTCTTCGTCCTCGATGATGGTCGCCGACTCGCCGTTGGTCAGCTGCAACAGGTCGAGCTCGCGACCCGCTTCGTTCACCGGGATGCGGAATGACTCACCGTCCACCGGCTTGAGTTCGAACTCGGTCATGGCGATGACCACGGCGTACGCTTCGTCCACCGGCGCATCGGTCATGGCAAAGGTCACGACACCCGAGGTGCCGGATTCTTCTTCGGCAGAGATCGTGTCGCCGCCGCAGCCGGCGAGGGCCAGGGCCCCGGCGGCCAGCAGGGCCGTACCGAGGGCGGTATGAGTGCTTCGCATTGATTTTCTCCGTTCGGCCATAATGATTAGGCCTGTTTTTGATTCGGGCGCCGTATCTCGCGGCGCCATCACGCCAAGGAGCATTTCGCATCCTCTCAGCCATTCACACGAACGGGGCGGCGATTCGGTTCCATCCGCTTGCGATACGGCTGCGACGCCTTGCCGGGGCAGGCCGTCCGTGAAACCCGGGCCCGGTCCCGAAGATCGCCTTGTCGTTGATTCGGCACGGGAATTCGAGCGCCTGCTGGAGCCTTTGATCCCGGTGCTGTTCCGGCATGCGTATCGTTGGACGGCAGCGCGTGACCAGGCGGAGGACCTGGTGCAGGAGCTCCTCGTGCGGCTCTACCCGCAAATGCAGAAGCTGGCCGAACTGGAGCGCGTGGAGCCGTGGGCGCTACGCGTGATGTACCGGATTTTCGTCGACCAGCACCGGCGTAACCTGAATTCGCCGGTGCGTCCCATGCACGAGACGCCAGCCACCGGCCCGGCACCCGGCGAGGATTCCGGCGACGGCTTCGTAGACGACGCGCCGCAGCCGGGCGAGGCGCTCGATCACGAACGTGCACAGGATGCGCTGGTCAGGGCCTGGGGACGGCTCAACCCCGACCAGCGCGCCGTGATCGCACTGCACGATGTCGAGGGCTACGGGCTCGAGGAAATCGCGACGATGCTCGAGGTGCCGGTGGGCACGCTCAAGTCGCGGCTCCATCGGGCTCGCGCCGTTTTGCGTCAACTGCTGGCGACGGAACCTTTTGCCGCGGTCATTCGTGAACAGCTTGAGAGGCGATGAAATGAACTTCCAGGCGGATTGCAAAAACACGCTGCAACGGCTCGATGACCTGCTCGACGGCAGCTTGTCGCCGACCGCGGCCGCGCGCTTGCATGCCCACCTCGACGACTGCGAAGACTGTGCGGCGGCGCTCGCCGGCGCAAAGCGTCTCAACCGGGCATTGCGCGACATGCCGGTGCCCGATCCGCGGCCGGGATTCGCGAGCGCGGCGCTGGCCGACGCGGTGGCCCGCAACCGCATCGGCGTGGCCGCAACCCGCAGCAGCCCAGCGTTGCGCGCGGCATCGGCGCCCCGCACGAGTGCAGGCTTCCTGGGGCGGTCCCGCCAGACCCCGCGGCGACGTCTCGAGTTATGGTTCGGCGGCGCGCTGGGTGCGGCAGCGGCCGCTGCTCTGGTGGTCATGCTATGGGGCCCGCCGCGCGGCGCGCCTGTGCCGCAAGACCCCGCCGACGTGCGCCTGACGCTCTATGAACCGCGCGAAATCGGGGTCGCCATCGATGCCGGGCAGGCGCTGCCCGGGGCCCTGCTGACCGTCAGCCTGGAAGGGGGTATCGACCTGGTCGGCTTCGGCGCACAACGGGAACTGCAGTGGCAGACCGACCTGGATGCGGGCACCAATGTGCTGCCCCTGCCGATCATCGCCCACTCGCTCGAGCAGGGCCGGCTGACGGCACTGGTGGAACATGGTGAAATGACCCAGCAGATCGAGCTGCGCATCCAGGTGGACGCCCCATGAAAGCAATGAGATCGAACTCGGGTCCCAGGCCGATTCTGCTCGTGCTTTCCCTGGCGGCGATGTGCAGCATGTTTTTTTTCGGCGGTCCCGCGAGGGCTGCCGACGGCGATCCCCCGCGCGAGACCGCGGCTGAACGCCCGGAACGGCCCGAACTCTCGCTCACGATGCGCATCATCGAGGACCCCGACGCGCTGGGTGCGGACACGGTGACACGCCGCTTGTCCCTGCCGCCGCCGAAGATGCGCGAGCGTAGCGGCAGGCCGGCGGACGGCCAGGCCGACGACGCCGGTGACGATTCGCCCGGTCGCGGCAAACCTCATTCCCTGCGCGAACAGGCGGCGGAACGCGCCCGGGAAATGGCGGAACAGGCACGCGAGCGACGCGAAGACTTCGGCCGGTCCCGTGCCGAGGAACGGCGTCCCGAAAGACCCGACCCGCCGAATCCGCCGCGGCCGCCCGGCCGGCCATGAGTAGCCGTGGTCACGGCGCATCCGCGGGCTCGGCGGGCGCCGGTTCGGCGCGGCGTCGCAGCCTGCTATCCTGACGCCTCCCTGGCTCCTCTCGGTCTCGGACTTGAAGACGTCCCGACATCTTCTGCTGCCGGTGCTTGCCTGCCTGATCGGCGCGCCCGAGCTTGCCGCCCGGCCTTTGTCGTCCCTGCCCGCGGCCATCTCCGCATCCACGGCGGAAACGGCGAACGCAGCGACGGAGACCGGCACCGGGACCGCGGCCGCAGACACCCGGGCAAGCCGCGACCCGCGTGCCCTGTTCGGAGCCGGCACCGCGGCATCGCGCGCAGGCGATTTCGCAGCGGCGCTCGAGTACTTCATCGCGGCGCGCGACGCCGGCATGGGTGGCGCGGCGGTGCATTACAACATCGGCGTGTCGGCGTGGGAGCTCGGCCGGCTGGAGCTTGCTCACGAGGCCTTTCTCGTCGTGGCGCGCAGCCCGGAGATGGCCGCGCTCGCCTATTACAATCTCGGCCTGGTCAGCCTGCGCCGCGATGATCCCGAGGCCGCGCGAGACTGGTTTCGCCAGGCGCGCGAGCGCAGCGATGACGCGACGCTGCGGGGCCTGGCCGACTTGCAGCTCGAAGGCCTCCCGCCACGCGCCGCGACCGCGGAGCGCGCGCCCAGGCGCACGCGGGATCCGGCGCTGGTATTCGTCGCCGCCTCGCTGGGATACGACGACAATGTCGCACTCGTCGCGGATGGCGACCTGCTGGGGTCGAGCGATACCCCGAGCGCCTTTGCCGAAACCAGTCTTGGCCTGTCCGTACCGCTCCGTGGAGCGTTCAGCCTCGAGGCGGCAGCTTTCATCCTGCGCCACGCCGATGCGTCCGAGTTCGACCAGGCGGGCGTCCAGGCGGAGCTTGTGTACCAGGCGGACCTCGGCGCCTGGGACGGCGAGATCGCCGGCGGCGCCGGACTGAACTGGCTGGACGGCGAGGAATACGAGCAACGCTTCAGCATGCTGCTCGGCGCCACGCGTCGCATCGCCACCGACTGGCGACTGCGGGTCCAGTATCGCTTCGAGGACATCGACGGCAGCGTGCCCTTCGAGCGACTGAGCGGCCAGCGGCATGAGGCCGGAGCGGCGTTGTACCGCAGCGTCGGTGCACGCCGCCTGCGGCTCGAATATCGGCTCGAGCTCAACGACCGGGCCAGCGCGGCGCTTTCGGCCGACCGCCATCTCCTCGACGCCGAATGGGAACTTGAGTTGAGTAATCGACTGCGCGTGGGATTCGGCGCCGGGTGGCGCGACAGCCGCACCGAGGTGCGGGTGTTCGATCTCACCGAGCGGCGCCTCGAACTGGCGGCCGGGCTGGCCGGGCCGCTGGCCGGCCGCTGGGAATGGATGCTGCGTTACGACTGGACACGCAACGATGCCACGAGCGCGTTCTTCGACTACCAGCGCCACCGCGTCTTGGCCGGCGTGCAGGGCCTGTTCTGAGCCGGCGCCCTACTCTCGCCGCCAGCGTGTGCCGCCAGGACCGTCCTCGAGCACGATGCCGGCCGCGGCGAGTTCGTCGCGGATGCGGTCGGCGGCGGCAAAGTCCTTCTGCTTGCGCGCCGCATTGCGCGCCTCGATGCGCGCGTCGATCTCGTGTTCGCACAGCGGGATGGATCCGGTCGCGGCTTCGGCTTCGCCCGGTGCAAGCGCCCCCTCGACGCCTTCGGGGATGGCCGCGGCATGCGGGGCGATCGGCTGTCCGGCCGCGCCGAACCCCCGTCCCCCGCTCTTGAGCCATGCATCGGGATCGGCCTGCAGCAGGCCGAGCACCCCGGCGACATCCTTGAGGGTCGTCGCGAGCCGCTCGGCTTCCGCCGCCTCGCCCGCGTCCTTGGCCCGGTTCAGCTCGCCCGCCACCTGCTGGTACAGCGCGAGCGCCTCGGCGGTATTGAAATCGTCGTCCATCACCGCGCGAAACCGCTCGACCCAGTGCTCGTCGGGCCCGCCCGTGACAGGGACGCCACGCAGCGCGGTATACAGCCGCCGCAGCGCAGCCACGGCCTGGTCGAGATTCTGCTCGGTGTAGTTGAGCGGGCTGCGGTAGTGGCTGGAGAGCACGAAATAGCGGATCGCCTCGGCAGGATAGCGCTGCAGCACCTCGCGGATGGTGAAGAAATTGCCCAGCGACTTGGACATCTTCTCCTCGTCCACGCGCACGAAGCCGTTGTGCATCCAGTAATTGACGAACTTCGCGCCCGTCGCCCCACAGCTCTGCGCCAGTTCGTTCTCGTGGTGAGGGAACTTGAGATCCAGCCCGCCGCCGTGGATGTCGAAATGCTCGCCGAGGATTTCCGTGGACATTACCGAACACTCGATGTGCCAGCCCGGGCGGCCGCGCCCCCACGGCGAATCCCATGCCGGCTCACCCGGCTTGGCGGCTTTCCACAGGACGAAATCCAGCGGGTCACCCTTGGCCTCGTCCACCTCGACGCGGGCCCCGGCGCGCAGGTCGGCGAGACGCTTCCCGGAAAGCTTGCCGTATTCGGGGAAGCTCGCGACCTTGTAATACACATCGCCGTTGTCGGCCGCATAGGCGTGGTTCCGCTCGATCAGCGCCTGGATCATCTGCTGGATCTTGCCGTTGTCCGTGTATTCGGTGGCGCGCGGTTCGTGGTCGGCGGGGAGGATTCCGATGGCGGCGAAATCTTCGTTCATCGCGTCGATGTAGCGCTGCGTAAGCGACCGCAAGGTCTCGCCGCTTTCCGCGGCGCGGCGGATGATCTTGTCGTCGATGTCGGTGATGTTGCGCACGAACTCGACCTGGTAGCCCGACCAGCGCAGGTAGCGCGCCACCACGTCGAACACCACGTGGGCGCGCGCGTGGCCGATGTGGCAGTAGTCGTAAACAGTCATGCCGCAGGCGTACATCCGCACCTTGCCCGGTTCGATGGGCGTGAACGCTTCCTTATGGCCGCTGAGTGAATTGTGGATGACGAGCATGGCGTCCCTTGTCAGGCTTCCGCGCCAGGCGCGGGTTGAACGTGCTGCGCGAGGCGCGCACGGATGGTGTCGCGGGGCATCACGGCGAACAGCGCGCCGAGATCCGGGCCTTCGGTCCGGCCCGTAAGGGCCAGGCGCAGGGGCTTGAAGAACTGTTTTCCGCCCACGCCGACGGCGTCCTTCACCGCTGCAGCGAGCTGCTTGTGTTCGGTCGCGCCCGCCTCCCACGCGCCCAGGGCGGCCGCGAACAGGCCGGGCGCTGCAGCGGTGTCCGGTGGCGGGTCCAGGGTCGGCGCGCCGAACAAGATCGCCCGCCATTCGACGACCTCGGCAGGGCTCAGCACGTTGTGGCGTACGGCTTCGAGGAATCTTTCCTGCAGCGCCGCGGGAATCCCGTCGAGTGCGGCTGGGCCAACCCACGACGCGAGAGCTTCCACCGACAAGGCGTCGAGCGCCGCGCGCTGCCAGTGCCCGACCTGGGCCATGTCGAAACGCTGCGCCGCGGTCGTCAGGCGCGCGGGGTCGAACCCCGTCGCAATGTCCTGCATGGACAGCAGGCCGGGCGTCTCCCAGGGATGCCCGAGCCGCGCCAGCGTGTTGGCGAAGGCCAGCGGCAGGATGCCGGCATCGCGGAAGCTGCCGACGCTCATCGCGCCCGTGCGCTTAGAAAGCTTGGCGCCGTCTTCCCCGGCCAGCAGCGGCATGTGGCCGTACCGCGGTGCCGGCTGACCCAGCGCCTCGAGGATGACGAGCTGGCGGGCCGTGTTTATCAGGTGATCCTCGCCGCGCAGCACGTGGGTCACACCCATCAGGGCATCGTCCACGGCATTGGCGAACAGGAACCCGGGCGAGCCGTCGCTGCGCGCAAGGACGAAGTCGGCGATCTCCGCGGCCGGCAGGCTGCGCGCCCCCCGCACCAGGTCGTCCCAGCCGACTTCGCCGGTCTGTGGGGCGGCAAAGCGGATGACCGGCATCTGCCCGGCCTGCCTGCGACGCACGATCTCTGCATGGGGCAACTGCGCCCACTCGCGATCGTAACGGGGCGGCAAGCCGCGGCGCCTGAGCTCCGCGCGGCGCTGCTTCAGCTCCGGCTCGGTCCGGTAGCAGGTGTAAGCATGCCCGGTCTCCGCGAGGTGCCCGAGCGCCTCACGGTAAAGCTCGCGGCGCTCCGACTGGCGAAAGGGCCCCTCGGGCGCATCGCGGTCCGGCCCGCCGTCCCAGTCGAGGCCGAACCACGCCAGGTCGGCGAGCTGTTTGTCGAGATCGCCCTGGCCCTCGCGGGCCACGTCGGTATCCTCGGAACGCAACAGGAAGCGGCCCCCGGCGCCGCGCGCCAGGCACCAGTTGAACAGCGCCGTGCGCAGGTTGCCGGCGTGCAGCCGCCCGGTCGGACTCGGGGCAAATCGTGTGACGATGGACATAAGCGCGTAATGGTAACGGACTGCGCGGATCACGACACGACTCGCGGAGCGAAGCGCCACAGCCACGCCGGTCCCGCGGGTCGGCGGATTCATTTGCGCGCCACAGCAGGCTCGACTAATGTCTCGACCTCTGCCATCGAAGGAGCCCGTGATGCGTCCCATTCTCTCTGCGCTTGCACTTTCGCTCGTTTCCGCCCCGGCCGGTGCCGAAGATCCCGGATCCACCGCCCCCAGGGTCGAACTGCTGACGAACCACGGTGCGCTGGTGCTCGAGCTCGATCCGGCCAAGGCCCCGGCAACCACTGCGAATTTCCTGCGCTATGTCCGCGACGGCCATTACGACGGCCTGATCTTTCACCGGGTGATTCCCGGCTTCATGGCCCAGGCCGGCGGCTACGACGCGGAATTCCAGGAGCGGGACACGCGCGAGCCCGTCGAAAACGAGTCCCGCAACGGGCTGTCCAACGAGCGCGGCACCATCGCGATGGCGCGCACCAACAACCCGCATTCCGCCACCGCACAGTTCTTCATCAACCTGGTGGACAACCCGCGGCTCGACGGCAGCCCGGGGAGCTGGGGCTACACCGTCTTCGGCCGTCTCGTCGAAGGACTCGACGTGCTCGACAAGATCGCCGCCATACCGACCGGGCGCGGCGGACCGTTCCCCACCGATGTGCCGCAGGCCCCGGTTGTCATTGAATCGGCACGCGTCGTCGAGGCCGACTGAGCCTGCGCCCGTCATGAGCACGCTGTTCATCTCCGACCTGCACCTCGACCCGGCGCATCCGGATATCACCACCCAGGCGCTCGAGTTCCTCGACACGAAGGCGCGGGATGCCGACGCGCTCTACATCCTCGGCGACCTGTTCGAGGCGTGGGTCGGGGACGATGATCCGGAGCCGGAAAAGCGCCGGGTGATCGAGGCGCTGCGCCGACTCAGCGACGACGGCCTGGCGTGCTTTTTCATGCACGGCAATCGCGATTTTCTCGTCGGCGAGGGCTTCGCGACAGCGAGCGGCTGCACGCTGCTCGAGGACCCGACCGTCATCGAGCTGTACGGCAGCCGCGTGCTGCTGATGCATGGCGACACGCTGTGCACCGACGACCACGAGTACCAGGCTTTCCGCGCCATGGTGCGCAACCCGGCGTGGCAACAGGGCATGCTGGCGCGTCCGCTTTCCGAGCGCCTGGCGCTGGCCAGGCAGCTGCGCGAAACGAGTGCGGCGAGCATGGCCGGCAAGTCCATGGACATCATGGACGTGAACCAGGGGGCCGTGGAGACGGTGATGCGCGAGCACGGGATCTACACGCTGCTGCACGGCCACACCCACCGCCCCGCCGTGCACCATTTCGAGATCGACGGACACGCGGCGACACGCATCGTGCTCGGCGACTGGTACACCCAGGGCAGCGTGCTGTCCTGGGACGCCGAAGGTTTCGTGCTGGGGACCCTGCCCCGCTGAAACACCGCGCCTGCCGAGCACCCGTCGCTTGTTTCAACGGCAGCCTTGCTCCCGACTTCACTGGCCTGACGCGCTGATCTCCTCGGACAGCTGCTCCATCTCGACCTTGCTCGTCTCGTCGCCCGTCCGCTCATACAAGCGGATCAGTCGTTCGATGGCGTGCCTCGTGTGCCGGCTACTGCGGTCTTCACCCGCAAGTAGCGTCGCCAGCCCATCCAGCATCAGCTCCTCGGCCCGAGGCAAGTCGCCGGCCAGCATCAAGGCCTCGCCGTAAGCGCTCTTGAGCTGCGCGGTCTCCAAGTAGTCATCCGGAAAGCTGGCATCAAAGGCCGGCATCGCATCTTCGAGATAGGCAATGGCTTTTACCGGCTCGTCCTGTTCAATCAACAGCAGGCCCATCTCGAGTCGCGCGCGGCCGACGATCGGGAAATTCTCGTCAAAACGCGCCGTACCGATGTCGATTGCCTTGTGGAAATTGTCTCGCGCCTGTTCGAGGTCGCCTTTTTCCCGGTAAAGCCGGCCGAGGTTGATGTAGCCATCGAGCACGAAATCGTGCCCCTCACCAAGCGTGCGGACGCGCAGATCCTGGGCCTCACTCAGGAACGCGTCGGCTTTCTCGAGCTCGCCGATCGCGTGGTAGACCATGCCGAGATTGTTGAGTGCGTAGGCACGCGACGGGTCGTCTTCGCCGAGCGTCCGCCGCTCTTGTTCGATCAGGTCGAGATACATGGCCTCGCTTTCGTCGTTGCGGCCGAGGTCGTAGTAGATCTGCGCTATGTTGCTGATCGTGGCCGTGACGTAGCTGTGATCCGGGCCGAGCTGGTCGGCCCAGATGTCACGCGCGCGCAGGTAATTGGCCAGTGCGTCCTGGTAGTCGCCCAGGTCTCTCTGCAGCGAACCAAGATTGAAAAGCGTGATGCCGAGGGAAAAGTGGTCTTTGCCGTAGGTCTCTTCCTGCACTTCGACGATCGTGTCGTACTGCTGCTCCGCTTCCTTGAAACGGCGGCTGCGCGTCAGGTACCAGGCGAGGTTCGAGCGCGCGATCAGCGTATTCCAATGGTCGGCCCCGTGCGCTTCGGTCTGCAGCTCGACAGCCTTTCGGCCCGCCGCGATCGCCTCGTCGAAACTGCCGTCTTCGACGTAAATCGCGGCCATGTTGGTCAGCAGGCGTCCACGATCGACGTCCGACGCGCCTGTCGCGTCCAGCAGTGCCATGGTCTTGGCGAAATGGGCCCGCGCTTCTGCGGCGTCGGTCAGGCCGGTGAAAAAGCGCATCTTGAGGAGTTGCGAGTCGACCAGGCGCTTGTCCGCCGGGCCGAACGCCGCGACCTGGCTTTCGATCAACTCATCGAGCAGCATCTCCGCCCGTTCCGTTTCACCCAGTGTGTGCAGGATCGCGATGTGATCCAGTCGCGCCTCGAAGTACGGTATCGGGCGATCCGCGAGGCGTTCGATGTTGCGCATGTAGAGGGTCATGGATTCTTCGAGCAGCGGCACGGCATCGGTATAGAGCCCGAGACCGACATATACCCGCGCCATCGTCTGCAGCATGCTGGCGCGCGGCGCCCACGGCAGTTCCTGGTTGCTGCGCAACTGGATCACACCCTGGTCAACGACCTCCTTGGCCGTAATCTGTGCGCCGCGGACCTTGGTCGAGTCTGCCGCGGTAAAAATATCCTCGACGAAGGTGACGGTCTGGTTCGCGATCTGTGCAGACTCGGCCGCTGCGCGTTCGGCTTCCAGCGCGCGCAAAAGCCCGATGGATGTGCCGGCCAGGCCGCCGAGGATGGTGACCAGCGCCACGGCGGAGACAGCAACGCCCGTCTTGTGCCGGCCGACGAACTTGCGCAACCGGTACAGGACCTCGTCGGGACCGGCCAGCACCGGTTCCCCATCGCAGTGGCGCTGAATATCCGCCGCGAGCTCCGCCGGTGAACCGTAGCGCCGGTCCTTCTCTCGCGCCAGCGATTTGCCGACTATCCAGTCGAGGTCGCCGGATAGCGCGCGGGCGGAGAATGGTATCGTCGTGCTTACGATCGAACTGGGTTTCGGCGCATCGGTCCGGGCAATCAGTTCGCGGACTTCGAGCGGTGTCTTGCCCTCGACGTCGAACGGTGGCTTGCCGGTCAAAAGCTCGAACAGCAGGACGCCCAGCGCGTAGACATCGCTGCGCGTGTCGATCTCCTCGTTGCGGAACGCAGCCTGTTCCGGGCTCATGTACTGGGGCGTGCCGATCGTCTCATCGACCTGCGTGAGCTTTATGTCCTGCCCGCTGTCCTCGACGAGCTTGGCGATGCCGAAGTCGATGATCTTCGGATTGCCGCCGTCATCAACGAGCACGTTGGATGGCTTGAGGTCGCGGTGGATGACGCCGCGCTGATGCGCGTGCTGAACGCCGTCACAGATTTTTGTGAACAGCTCGAGGCGCTCGGCGAGGCCCAACTGTCTCGACGTGCAGAACTCATCGACCGGCAAGCCCTGGATGTACTCCATCACGAAGTAGGGCTGGCCGTTCTCCAGTGTGCCGGCGTCGTAAACCTGCGCGATATTCGCGTGGTTCATGCGCGCAAGGACCTGTCGCTCAGCCTCGAACCGCGCCAGCAGCGGCTCCAGCGCGACGCCGAAGCGAATCAGCTTGACCGCCACCTGGCGCTTCAGCGGCTCGGACTGCGTGCCGAGATAGACGTCGCCCATGCCACCTTTGCCGATACGGCGAACGATCTCGACATTACCCACCCGGCTGCCGGGGCCGAGGCCTCTCCCGGACGACGTGAGCACGGACTCGGCGAGCGAACCCACCGCGTCCGAATAGCCCGTCTCGTCCTCGCCATGGCGCAAGAGATCCGCAAGCGCCTTGCCGAGCTCGGCGTCCTTTGCCGTCTGTGACGCGACAAATGCCTCGCGCAGCCCCTGATCGAGGGACATGGCCTCCTCGAACAACACCTTGAGCTTCTCGAAACGGTTTTCGGACATTAGCTTTTGCCGATAATGCGTATCATTTATGCCGACAACGGCATAATACACTTGTGACCGCAGACGACCGGCAGATTACGCAACTTCTGAAGCGCTGGAGCAATGGCGACGATGCGGCGTTCGCAGTGCTGGCGCCGCTGGTCTACGACGAACTTCGGAAGCTTGCGACGAATGCCTTCCGCCAGGAACGTGGCGGCCACACGCTGCAGGCGACGGCCGTCGTGCACGAAGCCTACCTGCAGCTCGTGAATGCGTCGGTCGACTGGGACAGTCGCGCCCACTTCTACGCGCTCGCGGCCCGCATGATGCGACGCATCCTCCTGAACCACGCCAATGCAAAGGCGGCGGAGAAGCGCGGCGGTGATGCTGTTCGCGTGACCTTTGACGAGGCGACCGTGCGCGACAAGACGAATGCCGAAGACGTCATCGACCTCGACCGTGCCCTGAGCGATCTCGCCCGGGAGGATCAGCGTATGGCCGACATCGTCGAGCTGCATTATTTCGCCGGTATGACTTACAAGGAGGCCGGCACGGTGCTGGAGGTCTCCGAGGCGACCGCAAAGCGGGCCCTGCGCTTCGGCAAGGCCTGGATCGCCAATCACCTGGAGCGCAACGCCAAACCGACCCCGTGACCCGATCCGCGTGCTTTCCCTGCATTCCCGGGTAAGCACACGTAAACGGAGCGGGCCCATGCACACGGCGACGATAAGAATCCTTCTGATCCTGGCGTTGACGGCCGTTCTCGCGGCTTGTGGAGGCGGCGGGGGTGGAGACGGCGCCGGTGCTGGTGCCGGTAGTGGTAGCGGCACGGGCGGTGGCACGGGCGGCGGCACGGGCGGCGGCACGG
>Ga0102941_1000364_pt1 | contig 20707 bp, 15 predicted proteins | sample SalPonR2_C_D2_MG_FD_79281 | JGI IMG/M metagenome (GOLD analysis project Ga0102941, IMG submission 79281) | Salt pond soil microbial communities from South San Francisco under conditions of wetland restoration - Salt Pond MetaG R2_C_D2_MG | ecosystem: Environmental > Aquatic > Marine > Intertidal... | reverse complement strand
TATTTTCAAAAAAAAAAAAAAAGAATTTTTTGCAAATCATTTATAATCTGACAGATAATGTCAAAAAGAGATAGGTAAAAAGCATTTATTGAATAAAATATTGAATAAAAATTAATTTAAGAACACTATTTTCAACAGAGATTGTTCCATTCAACACCAAATCAAATCCAAAAATTCAGATAAAATACAGGTATTTATCATGTCAGTTATCTCCGAAAGAGAGATATAAGTTAGCATAGGGTGACAACCCTATGAATAAGATTAACACAAAAATTAAATCCGCTGAAAGCGGATAATAACTATTTATACAATCCCGGAGGTCTAGAGATTACTGAATTAATTCATTCTTAGGCAAATACACATCAATAGAATCCATCACAGCAGAGCCAAATACTCCATACCCATTATTCAAACCGGCTCTTTTGGCTCCTTTAAAATGGTTATATAGGTTTGAATCAATGGCCATTACTTTGATTTGGTATTTTAAGGTGTCATTTAAATAATCAAATTGACTTTCATTGTAAATATTGAGTTTTGAAAAATCTAAAGTATTTAGTTGTATTTTTGGCATATTAGTTTTGTATTCCGAACCACTTTGTCTAAAAGTATCTACTTTATTGCCTTGATTATCAATAAATATTACAGCAGGCTGTATTGTATGGATTAGATATTTTTTGGCCCCAATACTTTTATTCCATTTTAGATTGAAAATTTTGGAATCTAAAATAGTAGAATCAGCAGGATGTGAGATATTGATTTGTTCCGGTATATTTGTCTGACCGGATATTTTTATACCGTCATACTTTATTTCTATGTAGTATTTATTTCCCTTATCAATTTTTAGATTTTGATTTGTGAAATAACGATTTTCCTGTGTTCTATAACTATCTTTTTGTAAATGAAGGGGGATGATGGAGTTATGATATAATATCTTTACTTGTGCTGATTCTAAAAAATATGGAGCAGCACTTTTCCCAGGGGAAATATTAGTTAAACTATCAGGGATGGATTTTGTCGTTTCATAGACAAACACACGCTGATTTTCTAAATATGGTCTAAGTATACAAACTGTACTTATTTTTTGAGTATATTGTTGAGAATCAACCACGGTTTCACAGGAAAATAGCACAAGCAGGAAAGAGAATAAAATCCATTTATTAAAATTCATAACTCACCTCTATACTCGGGACTATAGGTAAATTTAGACGTTTTTCTTTTTGGGGAGTAGAGTGATTGCTAATAGAGTAGCCATAAGCTCGAGGGTTTTTATTATGAACTAGATTTAAAATGTATATTTCACCGATTATCTTTGAGTCACTAAGAGTCCATTTTTTAGTAATACCACAGTCCAATCTAAAATATGGTTCTATCCGGGCTGAATTTTTGTCTAACTTGTCTACATTCCAGAGGCCACTGTAATTTGGACTTAAAACTGGGTCACTCCAATCATTATTATTCCACTTATTGTTTACTGGCGCACTACCATAATATTTTAATCTAGGAGTATAAGGAGTTCCGCTCATGTAAAGACCTTTCAATTTAAACCACCAGGATTTAGATATTTTAGTGTTTAGATTGAGTTTTAAACTATGTCGCCTCTCATTATCTCCGGGATAAATTCTGTTTTCCTCTTTTAGTTTTAGATAGGAGAGAGAATAGGCCAGATTCAGATTAAATTTTTTTTGTCTGGAATAATCCAGGGAAAGGTCCATGCCATAAGCATATTTTATATTTCGAATGATTTTATAGGGCGGTTCCTCTTCTTTTTTAGGTATATTTTTCATCTTTTTAAAATAACTCTCCATAGAGATAAGTATATTTTTAAAATAAGACCATTCTCCTCCCAAAGAGAAGTAATTAGAAGAAAGAACATTATCATAATTTTCTACTGGAAAAAAGACAGGAAAAGGAAATGAGACAGGTTTGGATTCCCATTGATTAAAAGTATAGAAATATTGGTGATGTCTTGCTACTGTTGAGAATAAATTTAATTGTTCAGTAAGCTCGTAAGTAAGGTTTAGTCGTGGAGAAACGCACCAATTGTTTATTAAAAAATTGTAAGATAAATTTACTCCCGGAGTTAGTTTAATGTTATCCCTTATAAAATATGTAGTTTGAATAAATGCTTCATGTTTCAAAGCAATTTTCTTTCTTTCAAATATTGAAGGTGAACCGGGATAAAAGAATCCATTAATAGATTCGTCTATTGTATCTGCTATACTTGAATTATTTTGAAATTCCCAATTGTAACTGTATTTATTTGATGTATAAGAATAACCCACTTTCAGAATAACATTTTTGAATTTATATTTAAACATGGATTTTAAGCCATATTGTATTGTATGGTTATCGATGAGAGTAGAATCCTCTTTATAATTGCTGAATTTTTCGGTATAAAATATTTGAGAATTGATTGAATAATGATTTTTATTAAAATCATGATTTAAACCGAAGACTCCATTCCCCCAGTTCAAATCATTAGTATTATCTTTTTTGAGATAACCAATTTTCCAGCTATCCTGGCTATGAAGAATTGAACCTTCTATATTTTGATTTTTGCTAATTTTATAAGTAAAACCCGATTGGAAATCACCAAAATAGTAAGGAAATGTTACGGAGGAAATCATTTCTGTTAATAGATCAAAATAAGTTCTACGATAAGATAAATAATATTCTAAATTACTCAATTTATTGGAGTGAAAAATACTTGAACTGAGTAATCCCAGAGATATTTTATTGTGATATTTATTTTTTTCAGAATGATACTCAGGCTGAATATTAACTCGGCCACCTAAATAGCCACTATATTCTGCTGAATAGATACCTGGTGAAAAACTCACACTGCTGACAGCATTACCAGAAAACATACTGAATATTCCTCCCAGATGATAAGGGAATAGTACCGGTATATCATTAAAGCTCACCAGACACTGATAGTCGCTGCTGCCTCTAATAAAAAGAGTACTGCTATAATCATTGGTATAGGTGACTCCGGACAGAGATGAAAGCTGTCTGATAGGATCGGAGAGAAAAAAGGACGAATTGTTTGATCTCAATTTTAGTTTTTTGTGTATAGGGCTAATAATTGGTTGTTTACTTGAGGCGGTTTTCACTACTTCTTTGCCCTGGTAACTTTTTAATGATAAAACTATTTGTTGATCGAGATTCTTCTCTGAAAGGGCTAGTTCTAATGTATCATTTTCATAACCAGCCATCTGTGCGTATAATTTTAACTTTTGCTTACCGGTTTCTATTTGGAAAGAACCTGACGAATCTGTTACAGCTTTCAATTGAAATCCATTTTTGGTGTAGAGAAATATTTGAGCACCCTGGAGAATCTGATGATTCTTTTGGGAGAGAACTCTACCATGAACTATAGATTGTTGAGTAGGAGATTGACTAGCATTTAAAATTATTATCAAAAAAATTGATAAGAGCAGCAATTTCTTCATTTTACCAATCACTTTTAGTTCTGCGGTTGACTACTATATCCAATTTTTGGGCTATAAAATCCCATTAGAATTATATTGAAAACCAATATCCCAAAAAGATTTATGTACTCAATAAAAGCTCTGTACATCTATTATTTTTGAATTTGAATATACCGTAATATAATTTTATCTAATGGTTTTTCAAAATAAGAAATTGTTGATTTTAGTTTATACTAATAATGTTAGAATTAATACCAAAAAAATATTTTAAAGAATACGCTACCAGATGAAAGCCTGGGAGCAGGGAAAACTAATCTGCTCTACCAGTACGACGTGGATCATGTTGACACATAGGCCAAATACTATCGGCAGGTCCATAACCTCCTCCCTTCATAGCAACTAGTTTACCATTGAGTGTTCCTACATATATTGTTCCTTCAGGTCCGATCATAGGTGTTGATAGTAATGAAGAATATTTAGATAATTTTGACTTATTTACATTAGTTCCGGTAGAATCAATTTTATATAAAAGATTTGAATGTCCCACGTCATATATATTGCCTGCTTTATCAATGGCAGGAGTAATAGAAAACAATTGCGTCCCAGTGGATATTTTCCATTGGACTTTTCCATCGCTATTTAGTGCATATATTTTTCTATTAAATTTAAGATAAATTAAACCATTTGCCCCAACCGCAGCACTAACTACTTTTCCGTTTGTATCCATTTTCCACTTTTGTCTTCCACTGGAAGTTATTGAATAGAATCCTTCCTGACTTCCAATATATATGTTTCCATTATTGTCTACGGCAGGATTAGAAAAGTATATTTTAACTTCTCCTCTATGAGAACCAAAATTAAATTTCCATTTGATATTACCATTTTTGTTTAGGGCATATAAAAATCCATCACGAGTTTGTACATATATAGTCCCCTCAGGTCCTATAAATGGACTATAAGCAATCTCTCTACTAATATAAGATTTCCATTTTTTGGTGCTATCCGGATTTATAGCAAGTAGCTCCCTACCGTTTCCTATATATATAGTGCCATCTGCCCCAATAGCAGGACTGTGTTTGATTATTTCTTGAACTGGATACTTCCATTTTATGGTTCCTTGATTATTTATTGCGCAGAGAGATCTACCCTTACCTACATAAGGGGTATTATTTTTTCCAATAGCTGGAGTACCAAATTCTGTATTGGAATTTATCTTCCATTTTTGACTACCATCGGAATTAAGGGCATACAAATTATTACAATTTCCTACATATACAACTCCATTTGTTCCAATTGTTGGATTAGGAATATTATTTGTATCAGCAATGGTAAATACCCATTTCCGGTTTTCTAATTCATCTGACGGTCCGATTATTCCACAGCTGTATAAAAATATTATTATCCAAAAAAATGTGAGGCCGGATAAAATATTATTCTTATTCATTCTAATCTTCCTATTTTATTATTGTAAAATATAAATTTCATTTTATGTTTTTAATTATAGGTCAATATTATATAAAAGACCTACAGAGATTCCTATTCTTCTACTATAACTTTTGCTATTATAATAGTATCCTTTATAAAATCCTTCCAATTTATAGCCCAATTTACTTTTAACCTCGGATCTTTGACCAATAATATTACTTATCCCAATTAACAGGCCATAATATCTCCCGGTAAATATTTTATCTTCATATCTCCTTACCCTATCATTCTTTAGAACTCTTTCGAAAAAAGATAAATTGGTTTTTAATGATAAAGAGGGTTTTGCATATATATTATAATTGCTGATGTTTTTTTCAAATCGGGTGGCTAGATTATAATTCTCTTTTGAGGATTGATAGTACCTTGCCGTCCCCATATTAATATTTTCAGGATGGCTTCCAATTACATTATCTTCATGGTTATAGTTCATAAATATTGATAACCAATCATAAATTCTATATCCTATTTCCAATTTATATCCTACAATGCGACCACTATATTCAATACTGTATTCCTCTTTTTCTGCTCCATGATATGGTGCGTAATATACTGTTTTATCTGAATCCATAGTGTTGATTCCCTGTTTATCAACAAACCAACCATAAAAATCATTATAATAGGATAGATTAATATTGTACTTGTTTTTATACCATAATCCAATTGATGGAGATAGGTTATAGCCTGGAGAAAAATTTATTTTAGGATTGTCTGGGAACTGGGTGTATCTACCTTGTCCATCATACCATAATTTTTCATTTGTTTTGATACTCCACTGATGTAAATCGCATTTTAATCCCATGGTAAATTCTATATTTTGTAGTACTGAATCTATTTTGTTTTCTAACTTGCCTCCATATACTAATCTACCTTTTATACCAAATATTAATAATATTATCAAAAAACATTCTTTCATATTTATATCCCTATTCTTTATATAGATTATTAATTAAACTATCTGATAAATATATTGGGGGACTATCTGTAGCATATGCTGCTCCTGCTATACCTTTACCATTTTTAATATTTGAATATGATTGTCGGTGAGAATTGAAACCACTAATTTCATCCGGATTACCCTTTTTCCCAATCATATAAAAAGCACCTTTGCTTAACGAATAGACTCTTAATAACAAATATGCTGTATTAAATTTAGATAATTTTCTATTCATTTCATCCGTTTGTTTAGTATTCTTTAAACAATATTCCAACTTTTTACCGTTAATAGTATATTCTGATTTTTTTTCTGCTTCAGGGGTTGGTAAAAAATTAGGATAATAATTATTGTTTAGTTGTATACTTTCCCGGCCTAAAGTACTGTTATATCCAATTAAAAAGACTTCTGTATAATAACCATAGGTGTAATCTGTATTACTCCAGTCAATTTTTAATTCATTAGGTATTTGATCTATTGTATCAGCTTTAGAGGGGGATATGATTTCTACTGTATCCGGTACTTGTACTGATGCTTTTGCTGTATCATAATTAGGATGAGAGGCAATTAAAGCATATTTTTCTTTGGGAGTTGGGGTGTAGTTCGCTATATAATGAGAGCTATGATTAAAATCATCCTCATCCTTTTTTACATGCGCCTGTTTTTTGACATTATCAGAAATGAATTTAACAGTTAAACTATCGTAGTTAAAAATTCTTCTACTATCTTCACTACTATAATATCTTGTTTTATTAATGTAAATCCACTGTTCTGTTTTTGTCGATACAAACATAGAATTAAGTACTATCTTATTTTGCTTCTTGGGATTACTTCCTGTTGGTAATTTAGGTTCACAAGTATATATTAAACAAATGAATAATATTGCTATAAATAAATATAATTTTTGTGTTTTTACCATAATTTACCTCTAATTCCTATTGTAGCCATGGGAGGTATTTGTATCCATTTTTCTCCATCGGAGGAATATCCCAGTACATTTAATCTACCATAAACATTAATAAGATTTAGATACCATTCAAAAGGATTGTCATGCCATTTAAACTTTTTTGTAATATTAAAATCTAGTCTGTGATAAGCAGGTAAACGGAAAGAACTTTTCTTGCTATATATAGGTGATTCTCCATAACCGCCAGAGTGATAGGTGAATTCATTTCCATAATAGGAATCTTCAAACTCTCCTATTTTCTTGGTAAATGGTCTTCCAGTATGGTATTTAAAGCTCATTCCAATCTTCCACTTCTTATTATAATTATAAATACTGCTTAAAACAAGTTGATGCGGCTTGTTGTATTTGGGCGTATAATTAATATTATATAATGACTTTTCGGAGTAAGAATAAGTGTAAGAAAAATTTCCGGTTAAATCACCGACTCTTTTTTCTAATAACAGTTCAAGACCATAGGCTTTGCATTTGCCAACTACAAAATTTTTATCTGTCTCAAGATATTTCTCTGTATTATATTCTACTAGTGGGGTTATATTTTTCTTATATAAGCTCACGGTAATATTATAGGGCTTGAAATTGTATTCACCGCTGATTGCAAATTGTGAAGATTTCATCACGGGATAGTTTTCTGGGGGAAAACACCAGGCATCAAACATAGAGATAAGAACTTCTTCGGTTGCCAGGGTAATCATATTTTGATGGGTTTTACTATATTGCAGATTTATAGAAAAATCACTGTTAATATATGGTTCTATAGAGATATAGTGAGATAGTTTATTAACTTCTTTATTAGAAAAATAAGTGAGGCGACCTCCTAGCTTAAGGCCTATGAGATTCCGGAAATTCTTTTCATTGTTAAAAAATACGGATAGCTCCTGAGGGGTTTGGGTCTCAAAATTAATAGGCTTATAACTGAATCCTCTAGAATATAAAGAAGTTTTAAATTTTTTAATTTCTCCTCCAAGTTGCAGATTACCTGTATATGTATTATCGTAATTTAGATATGTAGAAAGAATCGTGGTTTGGAATTTATTATCTATAGCATCAGAATAAGTTGGATCATCATGGGTGAAGTTTGCCACAAAATTACTATAGGATAGTTTAGACACAAAATATATTTGGGGTGATAAATACCAAAAATGCCTCAAGCCTGCAGCAGAATTTGCCCAAATATAATCCCCAATATCCTCACTTTGATCCATCTTGCCAATATCAAAATAATCTCTACCAAAATAGGTAGTTAATTCTAATCTATGCCTTTTTTTCTTCTTAAAAACAAGTTTCCCCATTCCGTCTGTCAAATGGTAAGGGAGCCGATATTTAGAACCCACTACTGTTGATATACTATTAAATACTAAATCGGCATAAGTTCTACGTAATGAGAACATATAACTTCCATATTTCCAGGGCCCTTCTGCTCTAATTTTTGAACTTAGCAAACTTATATTTACATATCCCTTATGCTCATCGATATCACCATCTCGGGTGTTAATTGAAAGAATACTTGATAGTCGGTTACCATATTTTGAATCATCTACTATTTTGGAAAATTCTGAATTTTGTATTACATTAGCATCAAAAGTACTGAAAATACCGGATAGGTGATAGGGGCTTTGAATTGGTATACCATCTAGTAGTATTAGATTTTGGTCTCTATTTCCCCCACGAATGTATAGACCCAGGTTAAAATCGTTCGATTTTGTAACTCCAGGGTAAGAAACCAGGGTCCTAAATAAATCAGGTTCACCTATAGAAGGAGTATACTGAATTTCTTTTTTAGATAAATTTATCTCGCTTATATCACCTATTTCATCCTGATTACCATATACTTGAATCTCTTTTCCTTTAATAGAAGTTTTCTCAAGTGAGATATTCAAGAATATACTTTTTTCTGTTTGTACATTTACAATCTTTTGAAACTTTTTATAGCCAATGTAGGAACAAATCAGTTTGTACTTACCAGTTGGTAAATTTTCAATAGAAAAATATCCATTTAAATCAGTAAAACCACCTTTTTCTGTTCCTTCAAGAACAATGTTAGCTCCTTTAATTACTCTGTTGGTATTTTTCTCAAACACATAACCCTCAATATCACCTGTCTCTGCGAAAATTAAGTTTAAAAGCATAAATATGTTGATTGAATAAATTGTGATTTTTTTCATGTCTAATCTAGTCCTTGTTTAATATATGGATACCCCTCCGGAAAAATACCGGAGAGGTATAAGTAAATATAATCTATTTAAGCTTAACCAAGAAATTAACATGAGAACAAGTATACATTCTTTCATTGTCTGAAAAGCGGACCGTTTGCTTCCCCATTTTATCATCCATTTCCCCAATTTCATACTTGATCGTTATCGGGAGATAGGGAACTGGAATAGGAACTGGGCCGTCAATACTGGGATCTTCTTCATATATATAAATAAAATACTTTACATCTTTATTAAGATATATTTCGGAGAAATCTTCCCCAAAGTGACCTTTTTTGTCCCAGGTGAACAGTCTTTTATTCCATCCACCATATGAACCTTCGCCGATCTGTCCACAATAAAATTCCTCTGAATTAATTCCAATCCCATCTCTAAGTTGAGTTTCCACTATTTCGTCTTCTTCCCCTTTCAATCTAAATTTACTTGCTTGGAATCTAACCTCGGCTTTACCCATATACCAATATTCCTGATCATCTTTTACCTTGATTTTCTCTATGAATTCAGTCTCACCATATTCTCTAGAAATTGAGCCAACGCTGCTTTTGCGTAAGTGTGAATTGGTCTTACTATCTTCGATGTATTTAAGGTGATATAGATTATTGTTCACTTCTATGATATCCTTGGAAGAAGCAGCTTTATCTGATACCTTTTGGAGACGCCCTTTATTATCTAACTCATCTACTCTTTCATTAATACCTACTATAACAACTGGTTCATCGGGTGCTTCCTGGGCATCTATCTTATATCTGTTCAATTGTCTATCATAAGCAATTACTTTCTCCGTTTCCATATCATCTTTAGTAATCGGCACATAAGCAACTTTAATCGGTTTATCTCCATCCCAATCTTCAAAATTGGCTGGAATAGCTATATTCAAAAGAGGAACCTGTTCTAGATTACTCATGTTTAATAATGGATTAGCATCTTTATGAATTTTATCTCCAAGGACCTTCTTCATATTCTGGCCATTGGAGATATCATAGTTCTTTATCATTTCCCAAAGGACGTCTTTGTCACCATCAAATTCTTGACTAATTTTTTCTTTCAGTATATTTCGAATACGATCATTTTCCATAGAAACAGCCAGTGCTTTAGCAATATATTTCAATCTGATTTGATTGGCTATCCTACAGGGGTTTGAGCTCTTTGAGGATTTCGACAGAGATTGATCCTTCTTCAGGATCTGTTTATCCTCTTTAGTTAATTTTATTGCTTCAGTATTATTTGCATTTTCTTCTTTGGGTCCTGTTATATTATCATTTTTAGAACAACTAACAAGCATCATAATTGATAGAATTATAGTGATATAGTACTTTATTTTAAACATAATATTCCCTACTTTTAAATAGTTAAAGGTTGCATCGATCAAATCTCTGGTCGGTGTTATGGCCCGGAATAGAACTCAATCTTCTATTCCGGGCTTATTTGTTATAAATATTCATAATTAACCTCCCTGTTTTTTTATTAATATTAACAAAAATGTGCGGTTCAAAATGGATTAGCGTGACAAATAAAATGCTAATACTCAGTTATGTCTATTTTTTTTAATTTGAATGCCTGATAAAGTAACGGTATTTTCAAAAAAAAAAAAAAAGAATTTTTTTGAAAATTGTTTAAAATTGAATAAAGGAGGATTAGAATAGCACGATAAAATACTACGCTACCAGGCAGGAGCCTGGTAGCGAGGGAATTATCTTTATACTTGGGTATAAATTTGAAAATCAGATGGACGGTATTCTAATATATATCTTGACCATCTTCAGTCTTAAGTATAATACTTTAGACTTTTAAACTTTAGACCTTAAACTTTTAAACTTTAGACTTTAAACTACTTAATAGTTTCAACAACTCTTTTACCGACAATTTCCGCATCTTCTATAGCGTGTTCATTTTGAAAAACTTGATCTTTACCAGCGGCACCATAATGACCAGCCTTGATACCTTTAATACCATTAGCTACTATAGTCATTCCGTGGACAAGCATCATATTGTGCAGAGTGGTCATTGTTGTTTCCTGTCCTCCATAGGCAGAAGCTCCTACTGAAATTGCTGCTCCTACTGTGCCTACCAGACCATATTCCGTTCTGACTGCTCGTGATTTGTCCCAGAGTGCTTTTAACTGTGCACTGACAGAACCAAAATAGACCGGGCTGGCCAGGATAATACCATCAGCGTCCATTAATTTGTCATACACTGTATCAAGTTCTGTACCCTCATAACATCTTTTATCGCAGGGACTGGAACAATGAATGCAGAAGGGATCCTCCTGTTTATCCATTATTTTTCTGACTTCGATCAATTCTGTTTCAGCCTCCATTCCTTTGGCTTTGTCTAAAGCCTTACTGAGAAGGAATCTCACATTACTTTCTTCTCTTGGACTACCATTTAAACCGATAATTTTCATTATAGACCTCAATTTTTATTTTTAGATTTAATCTTCTCCGCTAAAAATAAGGTCTGTAGAATTTATATGCAATTTTAATTTTTTGGAATCATAAATATTTTTCGTAACATTAGGAGTAGAATGTTATTTGATTATGAATATGTTTTTTTGATAATAAATTGTGGGGTAAAAAAATGTTTGAAGTGAATCTTAAAACAATAATTGGAGTAGTTGTGATGGCGGTATTGCTCTCTTCTTGTTCACAACAAGAGAAACAAAGTAAAAGAGCTAGTCTGGATTATGTTAAATCTCAGTTAAATGAATTGCCTCCTGTGGAAATGAGTGCGGATTTATCACAATTATCCAAAAGTGAAAAACAGGTTGTCAAAAAATTGGTGAAAGCCGGCCAGATTATTGATGAATTGTTTTTATTACAGGTGGATAGGGATAATTTGGAGATAAGGAAAAAATTAAGACAGGAAGGCCAACAGGGAGAACCGTATTTGAATCTTTTTAATATTATGTTTGGAAAATGGAATCGCCTTGACCATAATAAACCCTTTCTGGATAGTGAGAAGAAGCCTAAGGGCGCTGGATATTATCCTACAGGCATGACCAAAAAGGAATTCAATCAATATATTGAACAGCATCCTGAGCAGGAAGAAGAATTTACTAGTCATTATACAATTATAAAAAGAGCTGGCGATAGTCTTAGAGCAGTTCCTTATCATGAAAATTTCCAAAACCGGGTCAAAAAGGTAGCCCAATTATTAAAAGAGGCGGCCAATATAACTCAAGATTCAACTCTGCAGAAATTTTTAAAATTACGCGCAGAGGACCTATTGACGGATAAGTATTTTGACAGTAATATGGCCTGGATGGAATTAAGCGGTGACCTGGAAGTAGTTATTGGACCTTATGAGGTCTATGAAGATCAGTTATTCGGTTATAAAGCTGCCTATGAAACATTTGTCTGTAAGGTAGACCAGCAAGCCAGCCAAAAATTGGCAAATATTGGAGAATACCAAAGAAAAATGGAATCCAATTTGCCAATATCTGACAAACATAAAAATATGGACCGGGGGTATTCTTCACCTATTAAAGTTGTGAATGAAATCTTTACAGCAGGTGATACTAAGGCTGGAATCCAGACCATTGCTTTTAATCTACCCAATGATGAAAGAGTGCGCGAGGCTAAGGGTTCCAAAAAGGTAATGTTGAAAAATAAAATCCGCGCTAAGTTTGATAAAATATTAAAACCGATTGCTAAAGAAGTGGTTGGAAAAGAGGAATACCAACATATTAAATTTGATGCTTATTTTAATAGAATTTTAATGCATGAGGTCAGCCATGGACTGGGACCAGGTACAATTAAAATTGATGGAGAAGAAACTACAGTCAGTGATGAGTTGAAAGAACTTTATCCCATGATAGAAGAGTGTAAAGCTGATATATTATCAATTTATAATATGTTGTATTTGATGGAGCAGGGCGTTTTTGAACAAGCGAGAGATAGCACATTGTTTTCAACATATTTGGGGGGAATGTTTCGATCAATTCGATTTGGTATAGAAGAATCTCATGGTGGTGGAATTGCGATCCAATTTAATTATATGATGGATAAAGGTGGTTTTTATGAAGAAAATGGAAAATTACGGATTGACATTGAAAAGGCAAAGAAGGCTGCAAAATCTCTCTCACAGAAAGTTTTAATGATAGAGGCAACAGGTGATTATTCTTCAGCTAAAAGTTTGGTTGATAAATATGCCAGGAAAACTCCTATAATGGAAAAATATCTAGGACGGTTAGAACACATTCCAACTGATATTAGGCCCAGGTATACAGTTTTTGAACAATTGGATATTGCCAGACGATAAAGATTACTATTCGCTTTCAGCGAATAGTTTTGTTCGACACCGGCCTTCAACTTTTTTATGCCCCCTCGTTCCCAGGCTCCTGCCTGGGAACGGTCTTTCTTGCAGGATTAACTGATTTGATTACTCCTGGAGATAACTATCCCGCTTTTTGATGAATTATCAAATTGAAGGGAAGGTCCTCAAAAAACAAATTAACGTCACGAAGCTGGAGCTTCGTAACGAGAAGTAAAAACAGGAGTTGCGTAACTAGATGAAAAGTATAATATGATTTTTTAGGCCTATATGATCTGTAAGGATTTCTTCTAGAGAAAATGTAGACTGTTCCGGATTTAAAAACATAAAATTTTACAGGGCAGATATTAATTTAGATTATGAATTGTTCTTAATCCCCGAAAGGGAGGTGTAAGTTAGTATAAGGTGATAAACAATTAAAACTGATATTTCAGACTTGTTTTCTCCCCAAGAAACCTAGCATCTAATTGTACGATATAAAATCTAAATAGCTGATAGTAAGTGAAGTAAAGAAAACAGTAAACTACCCATATTGTGCAGACGATATACTTTTTTCCTGTCTAATGAAGATAGATTTCGCACTCAAAAATAAATTTTATATATCCCTTTCAGGGAAGACATATTCACTGATATTTACAACCTACCGATACTCGGTAGGCTATGATATTCAATCCCCTTTGGGGATATAAAAAAATACTGTAAAAATACTATAAAATGTTTAATCTGCAACGCAGATATATAATCCCTAGAGTGAAACCCTAGGTGAAGATAATCCCTACAAATCCAATATTCGCTGAAAGCGAATCATAAAAAAGCCCCTCTAATAAAGAAATATAGTTTCATTTTGTATTGAATAACCAATAAATTGAATACGCTTTTGGAAATTAAGAAAAAGGTGGAATTGTGTTTGAAAAAACAACCTACATCAAACGTCGTAATAAATTAAAAGAGGAGGTTGAAGAAGGAATATTATTATTTTTAGGTAATGAAGCAAGCCCGATCAATACTCCTGATAATTATTATGAGTTTCGTCAGGACAGTAATTTTCTCTATTTCTGGGGTTTGGATGAACCGGGGCTGAATGCGGTCCTTGATATTGATAATGATAGGGAGATAATTTTTGGTAATGATCCTGGAATCGAAGAGACAATTTGGCGCGGCTCTCAGGTTACAATTGAAGAAAAAGCCGCGGATGTTGGAGTCATGGAAACATATCCTTCCGACTATTTAAAAAAGATTCTTAATATTGATCGTAAAATACATTTCTTACCACCCTATCGAGCCGAACATAAGGTTAAGTTAAAACGTATACTGAACAAAGATCTTCATGAAATTGGAAAAAATGTGTCAGAATCTTTTATTCAGGCAATTATTAGACAGCGAGAAGTCAAATCTGATCAAGAGATATTGCAGATAGAATCAGCAGTTGATCTGGCTGCAGAAATGCATATTGCAGCCCTCGGAATGGTTCAGGATGGAATGTATGAGGACGAAGCCTGTGGAGCAATGGAAGGGATTGCCCGTTCCTCAGGAAGTAGATTTGCTTTTCAACCTATCTTTTCAATAGAGAGCCAGATCTTACACAATCATTATCAAGGGAACCAAATGAGAGATGGTGATCTCTTGATCAATGATTCTGGAGTAGAATCGGACTTACACTATGCCAGTGATATAACCCGGACACTGCCAGTGGGAGGAGAATTCACTTCCCGGCAGAAAGATATCTATCAGATTGTACTTCAGGCCAATAAGACCGCTATTAATGCCTCTGAAAAGGGTGTCAAATATAAAGATGTACATCTGAAAGCAGCCCGAATTATTGTGGATGGACTGCAAAGTCTGGGATTGATGCAGGGTAATGCTAAAGAAGCTGTTCAAGAAGGGGCTTATGCTTTGTTTTTTCCTCATGGAATAGGTCATATGTTAGGATTGGATGCCCATGATATGGAAAGTCTGGGCGAAGATAGGGTGGGTTATGATGAAAATACTCAGCGTAGTGACCAGTTTGGGCTCTCAAATCTGCGGTTGGGTAAAGAATTACAACCCGGGTTTGTTGTGACAGTTGAGCCTGGCATCTATTTTATACCTCAATTAATTGATATGTGGAAGGAAGACAATAAATTTCAAGATTTTATAAATTATCAAAAAGTAGAAGAATACAAAGATTTTGGTGGGATCCGAATCGAAGATGATATTTTAATAACTAACAAAGAACAGAGGATTTTGGGCGCACCAATACCAAAAGAGATTGAGGAAATCAAAGAACTCTGGCAGGAGTGAGAAGATAAATAAAACAAAAAATCTTTTGAGGCTTAATTGGAGGATATTATGGAAATCAAAAGTAGATTAGCAAACTTAAGAGAGAAAATGCAGCAGAAAAATATTGATGCTTATATCGTATTTGATACTGATTCACACCAAAGTGAGTATGTAGCCGAACACTGGAAGAGTAGAGAATGGATTTCAGGATTCACTGGTTCGGCTGGGACGGTAATGGTAACACAGGAAGCGGCGGGCTTATGGACTGATTCCAGATATTATATCCAGGCTGAGCAAGAGTTGAAGAATACAGGGATTAAATTATACAAAACCCAGGGGGAAGATAAAGTAGAGGTAGAAGAATGGTTGAATCAACGGCTTAATACTGATGATGTTCTGGGATTGAATGGCGAATGCGTTTCTGTTAAACAGTTTAAAGATCTAAAGAAAAAGTTGGATTCAAAGATTCAAATCAAGAGTGATGAAGATCTAATAGATGAAATTTGGACAGGTAGACCCGGAAAACCACAGAAAAAAGTTATACATTATCCCAAAAAATATAGTGGCCGATCCAGAAGGGATAAAATCTCTCAAATTCGGGAAGCAATGGCAGATAAACAAAGTGATGGATATTTGATATCAGCCCTGGATTCTATTGCCTGGCTTTTTAATCTACGTGGCAAGGATATCAAGTACAATCCTGTGGCAATTGGCTTTGGTTTTATTGACAAAGAAGAGGCATATCTATTTATGGATGAAAACAAATTGGAAGAGGATTTAATCACGAGTTTGAAAGAAGATGATGTACAGATATTATCATATAATCATATCTATGATTTTCTGAGTACAATAGACTCCTCCAAGCTTATTTATGATCCTAAATTGACAAATATAAAATTAATTAACTCAATACCGGAGTCCTGCCAGACACAAAGAGAAGTTGATCTGGTAACACAAATCAAGGCCTGTAAAAATGAAACAGAGCTAAAGCGTATGCGTGAGGCACATATCAAAGATGGGGTTGCTATGGTTAAATTTTTGAAATGGCTGGAAGAAAATGTTGGCGAAAAAGAGCTCACAGAATGGGAAATAGCGCAGAAAGTCACCGAGTTTCGCGGTCAACAGAAGGGCTTTCAGGGGCCCAGTTTTGGATCAATAGTTGCCTATCAGGAAAATGGGGCCGTAGTTCATTATGCTCCTGATGAAAATTCTTCAGCACAGGTAAAACCAAAAGGGGTCCTATTGATTGATTCGGGCGGTCAATATCTGGAAGGTACTACGGATATAACCAGGACAGTTGCACTCGGAGAGCCATCTCAGAAACAGAAAAAAATATTTACTATGGTACTCAGAGCGCACATTGGATTGGCACAAGCAGTCTTTCCTTCCGATACTCCGGCTAATATAATTGATGGATTTGCTAAAAAACCAATCTGGCAACAGGGGCATAATTATCAGCATGGCACCGGTCATGGGATAGGACATTATTTAAATGTACATGATAGTCCCGGTTATTATCAGATACGACCAACATTTGATAAACCACTGGAGCCAGGTATGGTGACCAGTAATGAGCCCGGTTGTTACCTTGAGGATGAATTTGGGGTACGGATCGAGAATGTGATTGTGACAAAGGAGAAAAAAAGAGATATGGATGAGTTTTTAAACTTTGAAACTATCTCCTATTGCCCTATAGATAGGGAATTAATAGATGAATCACAATTCACTCAAGATGAATTGGATTGGTTGAATGATTATCATGATAAAGTGTATGAAAAATTGAGTCCGTATCTAAATGAAAAAGAAAAAACATGGCTGGCTGATAAGACAGAATCTATGTGAGATGAGGCTCCTCTTTTTATTTCAAATTTATAGACTTTTTTGTAAGCAATCCAATCTAACGAACCACAATTTCATAAGAATTTTCCCTCGTTTCTCTATTAACCTCATATCTTTTACAGGCGACATTCAATTTTGAAAGCGGCATTTGATAGTCAGAGTCTTTTACCAGTTCAATAATAGGATTAAATATTGCGCCCGCTATTGTTCCAAATATAGTTTTTGATACTATCTTTTCATTTACGGTTTGATTACCAGAATAGTCTTCATTTCTCGTTTTTTCTTCTCCTTCTTTGATTGCTTGAGAAAGGGCATATTTTCCACCTTTTGCTGCTCCCGTAGCGGAACTTTTTATATAATTGGGGTTTTGTGTGCACTTATAAATAGTAGTGATGGAATCAAGGGGGATAAAGAGATATGGAGAACTATTAGAATGAACGGTTATATTATTATTGGAACTTGTATATTCACCGGGAATATCCGTTATCTTATTCCAATGGGTTGATTTTAGTTTTATGTACTTATTATTTGCTCTCACAATTGTAGTGGTTACAACAGGATATCGTCCAGACGCCCGGGTTCTAGTTAAGAATTGCTCTCCCTTGCTTTTCCAGGCAACTATGATCTTTTCTTTACAGGAAATATTTTGTTCATGGTCCCTATTAATTAAATAAACCTTACCGGAATTTTTTATCAGAAATGTATTTGATGAACAACTGATGAAAAAAAATAATATTATTAAGATAAGTATTTTACGCATATTCATTATTCTCTTTATTGATTTAAAATCAAAGGAGCAAAGATATCTTTCCTGAATCTTCTGCCTTATTTGAAAAAAAACATTTTTGGTCAAAAAATTTAACTAATACAATGTTTCATCGAATGGTTAAAAAAATATTACATTTCCTAAATTTGTTTTGTCCTTCCTATTTAATTTTTATCAAATGTTTATTTGATCTCTGAGTTACACGGGTAGCCCGTGAAAATACGTATTTTATTTCTTCTAATTTATCTTGCTTATTTTGATAGTCCCGAGAGGCCTGACCGGGTAAATGTTTATAATTACCAAAAGCATACATAACCTGCAGATAATATTCACCCTTTTTGAAATCACGGGATAGATTATAAATTTTTATTTTTACAGGAGGAAATCGAATAGATTGATGCGGTTTTATTTTTATGATATTCTTGCTATGGGGAAGGTGATCTATATCAAATTTCCAATCATGTGAATCTTGAATATTTTTTGGATGAAGATACTTTCTATTCTTAGAAAAGAGTAAAAGATTGGTAGTACTGAAATATTTTAAGTCTTCTATTAAATATATAGCATGTTTGCTTAGATTTTTAAATGTCAGGTAAACATATTTATAATTCGAACCAAGGCTATCTATTCTAATTTTTAATTTTTCATCACTTTTGATTTTTTTCATAGTTTCGTGATATTTTTTATAGGAAGAAGCCATGTTAAGGGGAATATTCCCATTGGATAATTGGAAGTTAATTTTTCTATTACTAGGCTTTTTTTTAATATGGATAGATTTTTTATAAGCAGGATAACCTACATATTTGCATTTTATAGAATAGTGACCGGGAGTAAGACTGTCGATTTGATAAGCTCCCTTTGGATTTGCAGAGTATGTGGCTGTGGTATCTGAGTTTGTCAATATGATACTAGCGCCACAGGCAGGTTTTGAGGAATCATTAAAAGTAACCTTACCGCTAATATTTACATAATTGTTCTTTGACAAAATAAGGTATGGTAATAAGAAAAGTAGGAATAAAAATTTGCGCATATTCACCTGCTCCATTAAATTAAAAAATTGGCATCCAATCAGCCCGTGTTATGTAAATTCATCTAATAATATTTGCGCCTAATTTTAACAAAAATGGTAATTATTTATCAAGGAATTTATTATAAATTAATAAATGTGGGAGATAGATTTGTATTACTATTTCTTCGATCAAAAGGTTTTACTATGATTCAATATATTTTGGTTTTAAAATTAGTTCAGGTATGTTAAATTGTTTAGAAATTACACAATGAGATGGGGTCTATTTTTTTAATAAAATAGGAATAATAAGTTTAAAATTATGAATACCCGCATAGATGGAAGTCAGATTTAATAAACAAAAACAAGAGGTGTTTAAGTGGATTTACAAAATATTGATTGGGCTGGGCTGGATTTTAGTTATAAAAAGACTCCCTATAGGTATAAAGCCTGTTGGAAAGATGGGGAGTGGCAAGAAGGTTCGCTGGTAACTGATAATCATATTGCTATTCCAGAGTCAGCACCTGCACTGCATTATGGCCAACAATGCTTTGAGGGACTCAAAGCAAAACGAAGTAAATCAGGGGAGATCTTACTTTTTAGACCAGAAGAGAATGCCAAACGTTTACAGAACTCCGCAGAAAGATTGGCTATGCCAAAAGTTCCTCAAGATAAATTTCTTAAAGCAGTAAAATCAACAGTCAGGGCTAATAGCGAGTATGTACCACCTTATGGACAGGGTGCTTCGATGTATATTCGTCCCTTATTAATTGGGGTTGGTGATAATCTTGGTCTTAAACCGGCTCGCGAATATTTATTCACTGTTTTTGTTGTTCCAGTAGGACCTTATTTTAAAGAAGGATTTAAACCTGTAAGCATGAAAATTGATACAAGATTTGATCGTTCTGCCCCTCGGGGTATGGGTGATGTAAAAGTAGGTGGAAATTATGCTGCAGGTCTTTTACCTCAAAAAGAGGCAAAAGAAGAGGGGTATAATGAAGTCATATACCTTGATTCAACAGAACATCAATATTTTGAAGAGGCTGGTGGAGCTAATCTTATATTTATTTTTGAAGATAGTACTCTTGCTACACCTAAATCAAAAGCAATCTTGCCCAGTATCACTAGAAGGTCAATTATGGAAATCGCTCAGAGTGACTTTGATCTGGATGTTGAACACAGAGAAATCCATGTTGATGAAATAGAAAATATTAAAGAAGCGGGGGCTTGTGGAACTGCTGCAGTTATTACTCCTATTGGAATGATTCATTATCAAGGCACTGATTATAAGTTTTATAAGGAAGGTCAGGAACCGGGGCCAATTACAACGGAATTATATAATCATTTGACTAAACTTCAGGTAGGAGATATTGAGGACTCTAGAAACTGGCTTGAAAAAATTGAGATTGATTAATGGGTTATGTATAAGTTTGTTGTTTAAACCTGAAAAATTCATTACCATTCATTTTTCACACAAGGCCCTGGGGGTTACCTTAAAATTATTCATAGCCATAAAAACTGAGTTTTTATAGAATAGGATA
>Ga0102941_1000358_pt1 | contig 20850 bp, 16 predicted proteins | sample SalPonR2_C_D2_MG_FD_79281 | JGI IMG/M metagenome (GOLD analysis project Ga0102941, IMG submission 79281) | Salt pond soil microbial communities from South San Francisco under conditions of wetland restoration - Salt Pond MetaG R2_C_D2_MG | ecosystem: Environmental > Aquatic > Marine > Intertidal... | reverse complement strand
TATCAACTCACCCTTGTGCCCGGGTGCAGTTGAAACGGGGAAATCCGGAATCTCTTCGTAGTTGAAATTTATCTTTTCGGAGAGCTCATCCGCTATACCGGATAGCCCCGAGCCCAATATTATGCCTATCTTTGGTGTCTCGGGTATCTTGTCCTTTAAAAAAGCGGTTGACTTCTTGACTCTCTCCTTATAGTCGTGTGCCTTCATTGTCAGTCACCTCAAAAAATGAAAAGTATGGTTTATAAAAAACATGGTTTAATTCCGAATCGTCACCGGAACACTCTGTGACCAGTTGGTGGTTATTCTCATGAAATTGTTGGTATAGACGATCCGCATTCTAATAAACAACTTATTGCCATTGTAGACATAGGAAGGTACCTCGTACGGTCCGTAAAATCCCATGAAAGCAGCTCCCTGAGAAGGTGTGGCGTATATAGTCCGTGAAAACTTCCCGGAATCGTTAAAGGATGCGTACTGACTTAATTCAATCTCATAAATGACAGAGTAATCTTCGTTTAAATAGTTTGCATTGTTATCCTGGAACCAGATCTCCCTTAGTTCGTTGGATCTTGTATAGTATCTGGCACTGTCGATATAAGGGGCCTGTACATCGGGATCGAATGTAAATCGATAGATATCGCCGGTGGTTGTTCCCCGCCCGTCGTATGCATCCACCCTGATGTAGTAGGTGCGGCCGGATTCTAAACGACTGTAGAGGGGATAAGTGTTACCGGTTGTTGTTCCGAGATAATCCATCGCTGACTTGCTTTCCCCGAGATGCACTCTGTAGTGAACCGTATCACCGTCCGGGTCTTCTCCGCCTGTCCAGGCACATGAAAGGGCTCTTCCAAAAACAATTTCTTCGTATCTACCGAGGGGCTGGGTCACAATGGCCTTCGAGGGTTTTCTGTTTGGTACATCAAAGACCCTGGTCAAGTCTTTACCCTTACTCTGCCCGCCGTCAACTCCGAAGATTCTATAGGTTGTTTCTCCTCTGGTGGCGTGTTTATCGTATAGACTCACGGGGTTCCCGTTTGAGCTGAAACCACGGTATACAAATGCAAAGTTCCCACTGTCGGACAACTGTTTATGCAGTTCGTAATACATAACATCGGAAGAGTTTTCCACAACGATTTCAAACCCTTTTGCGGCGGTACTCCAACCGTCATCGATGATAACGGGCAGAGTTGGTCTGGCATTGGTTACTTCAAACTGATTGATAGCTTCAAGGTCGGTGGTGTTTCCGAAGAGATCAACGAGTTTCACAGAGATTGAATACTCCGCCCGTTTGTTGATCTGAAAGGTGAACGTATGGGAATCGGAATATTTGACCATCTCACTCTGCTTGTATTGATCGTTGCCTTGCATGATGGTCCACTGAACCATGTATTCGCCAATCTGCTGCTCAGAGAGCTGGGAATCATGAATGACGGTGGTCAATGTGACTGCGTCGTTCTTCTGAATATTGCCCCAGGCAATCGACGGTTCGAGACTGACAGAAGGGCTGTCTTTCAGTACAGAAAAAGTATCGCTTGCGCTGTAGGGCTTGTCACTTGTAGTGGTTATCGTGACTTTTAACGCATACTGGCCGGGCGCCTTGGTGAATGCCCGGCTCAATTTGAGGCCGTCTGCCCCGTTTTTTGTTGTTTTAAAACTGCCGGCGGGATGATCCTTGTTGACAAAGTCCCATTCAACACTTTTGACCTCTGCATCCTTTGCAAAGACATCACCGACACCTCCGGCACTGCCTGACGTCATTTCCACCTCAAAACTGCCGGTTCCACCGAAAGGTATTGAACCTGACGGTCCCTTTATTTCCAATTGCGGTTCTTTCTCCAAAAACAAACACCCTGTAAAGGTCAAAACAATAATAATAAAAATGAATAAACTCAGTGATGCCTTTTTCACCTTCTACCACTCCCCTATCGTAAAACTGCACGTTATTTTAAGTATGGGGTAAGCACTGAACTCCCCGTCGAACGTCATGTACTGTCCCATTTTTAACAGGATCGAATAACGTTCATTTTCATAAAAGACTCCCCCGTTAAAGATCAGCCCGTTGTGTTCAAAAAAAGGGCCTTCATCCACATTATACCCGAATGCACCGGATAATCCAAAAAAAGGGGCCAGATTGCCTTTAAATTTCAACGATAACCCCACCATATCAATAATACCAAATTCAGGCCGATATCCCAAATCATTGTGCATCATAAAATAATCCCCGTGAAAATTCATGTTTACAAACGGTACCGGCGTTCTGATCTGCTCGATTCCCGCCCCCACTTCAAATTGAACCGATCCGAGGGCTACAGTTGCTATCAATACTGTCAGCAAAAGCAACAGACAGAACTTCGTCCGAAAAGAACTATTCAGTGTTCTTTTTTTCTTCGTCGTTATCCGCATCCTCTTTTTCATCAGGCATTATCACTTCGTGTTCATCATCTTCAAAATCCCCTTGTTTATTGCCATCCATGATCTCTTCTGCTTTCTCTTCGTTGCCGTTTTCGTGTGAACTGACTTCTTTTTCAAGTAATTCCCGGAGGTAATCCCCCTCTATCACTTCTTTCTCAAGCAGAATCTCCGCCAGATGATCCATCTCTTTTTTGTACTTTTTTATGATTTCTAACGCTTTTGAATAACATCTGTTCATAATGGCTTTGACTTCCTCATCAATCTGGAAAGCGATCTCTTCGCTCGTCTTTGATTTGGATATTTCCTTGCCGAGAAAGACTTCCTCTTCTTCTTTCCCCCACATAACGGGACCGAGCGAATCGCTCATTCCGAGCTGGCAGACCATCGATCTGACCAGTTTGGTTGCCCGTTCAATGTCATTTGCGGCTCCGGTTGTGATCTCCTTGAAGAAGAATTCTTCAGCCGCTCTTCCCGCAAGCATACCTGTAATTCTACTGATCAGTTCATCCTTACTCTGGAGGTACTTGTCTTTTTCGGGAAGTTGAAGTGTGTAACCAAGTGCCGCATTACCGCGGGGGATAATCGATACCCTGTGGACCGGCATATTGTCTTTCAAGACGGTGGGAATAATGGCATGACCGAGTTCGTGATAGGCGATGATCTTTTTTTCCTCATCACTAAGAATCCGGCTCTTTCTCTCAGGACCGGCGACAACCCTGTCAATTGCCTCTTCCATATCATCCATTGTTATCTCCTCGCGGTTGTTTCTGATAGCGAGGAGGGACGCCTCGTTAACGAGATTTTCAAGATCAGCCCCTACAAAACCCGGAGTTCGCTTCGCCAAAACGGATACGTCTATATCCTCTGCCAGAGGTCTTTTTTTCACATATATCTTGAGAATATCTTCTCTTCCCTTAATATCGGGGGGATCGACCATGACTTTCCTGTCAAATCGTCCCGGTCTCAACAACGCCTTGTCGAGGATATCGGGCCTGTTTGTGGCAGCCATGACGATGACACCCTCGTTTGGCTCAAAACCGTCCATTTCAACCAGTATTTGATTAAGGGTCTGTTCTCTTTCATCGTGGCCCCCGCCGAGCCCGGCTCCTCTATGTCTTCCAACGGCATCAATCTCATCAATGAAGATAACGGCGGGACTGGAAGCCTTGGCCTGAGAAAAAAGGTCTCTGACCCTCGAAGCGCCAACCCCCACAAAGAGCTCGACAAAATCCGAACCGCTCATGTGGTAAAACGGGACATCCGCTTCTCCGGCAACAGCTCTCGAAAGCAGTGTTTTACCCGTTCCCGGAGGACCTACAAGGATAACACCGGTCGGCATCCTGGCCCTCATCTTTTTAAATTTCTGGGGGTTCTTAAGGAACATAACAACCTCTTTTAAATCTTCTATTGCCTCATCAAGCCCGGCGACTTCATCAAACGTAACCTTTTTTTTGTTCTTCTGCATTTTCTTGGCGGGACTCTTTGTGAATGAAAAGGCTTGATTGCCCTTGCCGGATACTGAACGCATCATACTGAAAAAGATGAATATGAAGAGCAGCAACGGGACAACGTTCAGTAGGATCATCCACCACATATCTCCGGATGTGTGTTTCGCCTTTACCCTGACGCCCTTGTTCATCAATTCATCCACAAGGTCGGCATCATTCATTATCCATGGGGCGTAGACCTCGTAAACGGTATCCTGAAAGCTCCCGCCGGTCTTGAAGGTAATATTACCGGTATCCTCAATCACCACTTCGTTGACTTTTCCATCATTGACCATTGACCAGAAGGTCGTGAAATCAACCACCTGTGTCTGATTCATCATAGGTCCCTGATAAGCCATGGCTATCAGGATTATCACAACAACGATGCCTATTAGCAGTAATAGTTGATTATTGGGTCCTCTGGGTGGTTTGTTGTTTTTGTTGAATGAAAATCTGGGGTCCTTCTTTCTCCTGTTGGGATCGTTGTTCCCACTGTCAAAGGAGGATAAGAAGAACGTCTTGTCCGTGAATTTCTTTTGCAAATCGGTGCGGTCTCAACCGCTCCCTCCCTTCAATTATTATTAAGCGTATCATTTCTATTGATGATACTGAATTTAAGGATTGTGCTGCTCCTTGCCGTTATCTTGTAATCTTCTGATATTCTGCTGCCAACACACCAGATTATATCATGTTTTGCATCTTCGACAACCAAAGTCTTTCTTTTTTGACGTTTTGAGATCCCGCAATCGGTCAGGAATCTTGAGAGTCGCTTATTATTCTTCATTCCCAATGGCTTAAAACGGTCTCCTGTTCGCCAGTATCGAACCTTTAACGGGAAATCAATCTTTTCAAAATCCAAATAGGCGATTGTTTCATCTTTTTGGTCTTTTTTACTAATGTCATCTTTCAACGTTGTGATTTTTAATAACAACTCTACACTATCAAACGGTAAAGCAAACCTCATTTCTTGTTTGTCATCTTCTCTCATTTTATCATGAATGGACGGATTTATGAGAAAAGAATCCCGGTTTTCTTCAAGAAAGGGTTTCTCTCTCTTCTCAAAACCAATCTCCTCCCCGGATGAAAAGAATCTTATCTGCTCAGAGAGAACAATCTCAAAGTCCCCGCCACCCTTCATTCTTTCAAGGATCCGTCCGGTTTTTTCCGAATCGATACCGGAAGTGGTAGACAACCATCTTTGATATAGCCGGATTAAAAACTCTCCCCGTATATCCGGTTCAAGTCCCCGGTAAATCGCTTTGTCAAGGAGGACACGATCCTTTGAAAACCGGCATTTTTCATAATAATCTTTCATCAAAAATTCGAGCAGTTCATCCGCATTGACCAAATTCTTCTGATCTCTTTGCAGTATTTCGGGGACCCGGTTTCCGAATCTCTCCTTTAAAAAGGGGATTAATTCAATCCTGATCAAATTTCTCAGGTATTTTGTGTCTCTGTTTGTCACATCCGTGAAGAATTTTATCCGGTGCATTGCGGCGTACTCTTCGATCTCAGCTTTCGGGAATGACAGAAGCGGCCTGAGAACTCTTCCCCGTTTCTTTCTCAGAGTGTTCAACCCGTTGAGCCCGGTCCCTTTCAACAGCCTCATGAAAAATGTCTCGATGAGATCATCCCTGTGATGAGCGGTTACAATGTACGCCGCCCGGCTCTCCTCTAAAATCTTCCTTAGAAAGATCTGACGCTCCTCCCTGGCAATTTGCTCCAGGCTCTTCCGGGCACCAGATGCCTGCTTCAATTCCGGTATATTTTTTGAATCACCGTAGAAGGGTATGGAGCGGGAGGCACACAAAGTGGCAATGTACGATTGTTCTGATTTAGACGCTTTTCTGATCATGTGGTCAAGATTTGCTACACTGAAATCCATTTTGAGTCTTTCCCGAAGCCGATTGAAGAGATGGAACATCACCATCGAGTCAACACCGCCGGAAACCGCGAGCACGAATCTCCTGTCGCTCTCATGGAATCCGTTAATAAAAGAAAAAAGGTCCTCGAGGAACCTTTTTTCAACGAATGATTTTCCGTTATTGCTCATTTAAAACCCCCAATGGAGCCAGCGATAGGATTCGAACCTACGACCTGCTCATTACGAATGAGCCGCTCCGGCCGACTGAGCTACGCTGGCTCTCATACAAGCCTTTTCATTTTACCAGAAAAGTAATCAGTTTTCAAGCACAATTGGTTGTGTTTTGTTTGACATCATACACAATATATAGTATAATAACCCGTGAGAATGAGAAAATGACATCTGAAGGGGGCAACAGAAATGAAAAAAGGCTTACTCGGACTGAAAAAGAGAGACGGTAAGATTGTTGATTTTAATATTGACAAGATCCAGGAAGCGATAGAAAAGGCCTTTAAGGCAACAGAATCAAATTATAACGAAGACATTTTGCAACTTCTCGCACTTCGTTCTGTATCAAGATTTCAGGAAAAGATGGAGAACAACGTCGTTGATATAGAGGATGTTCAGGATTCGGTGGAAAAGGTTCTTGAGGAATCCGGCTTTACAGATGTGGCAAAGGCCTACATCATTTACAGGAAACAACATCAGAATTTGAGAGAGCTCACGAAGGACATGCTGAACTTCTCAACCACTGTGAACGACTATCTGAATCAGGATGACTGGCGGGTTAAAGAGAACAGTACAGTCTCCTATTCGATAGGGGGGCTGATTCTCCACAACAGCGGGACGATTGTGGCAAACTACTGGTTGAACGAGCTGTATGATGAGGAGATTGCAAAGGCACATAAGAATGGAGACCTTCACATACACGATCTATCCATGCTTTCGGGATATTGCGCCGGCTGGAGTCTCAAGCAGCTGATCGAAAAGGGTCTGGGTGGTGTAACCGGGAAGATAACAAGTGCACCGGCAAAGCATTTATCAACCCTCTCCAATCAGATGGTTAATTTCCTGGGGGTTCTCCAGAATGAATGGGCAGGTGCGCAGGCGTTCAGTTCCTTTGATACCTATCTGGCACCCTTTGTCAAGGCGGATAATCTCGAATACCGGGAGGTGAAGCAGGCCATTCAGTCATTTGTCTTCGGGGTCAACACACCCAGTAGATGGGGGACACAATCGCCTTTCTCGAATATTACACTCGACTGGATTGTCCCGAATGACCTGAAGTCCCAGCCTGCAATCGTCGGCGGAAAGCCGCAGGATTTTTCCTACGGGGACTGTCAGGACGAGATGGATATGATCAACCGGGCGTTTATCGAAGTGATGCTCGAAGGTGATTATGCCGGAAGAGGATTCCAGTATCCGATACCGACGTACAACATTACATCTGATTTTGACTGGGACAACGAGAATGTAGAACGACTCTTTGAGATGACGGCCAAATACGGCACACCTTATTTCCAAAACTTCGTCAATTCTGATCTGAATCCCGGTGATGTCAGGAGCATGTGCTGCCGCCTTCAACTTGACAAAAGAGAATTACGCCACCGGGGGGGCGGACTTTTTGGTTCAGATGAATTTACCGGTTCGATAGGTGTCGTAACCCTTAATATGCCAAGACTTGCCTACATTAGCAAAGACCGGGAGGCGTTTTTCAACCGTCTCGAACACTTCATGGAGATTGCCAAGAGGAGTCTGGAGATAAAGAGAAAGATTATTGAGAGGCTCAATGATGCCGGTTTATACCCTTACACAAAGCATTATCTACAGGATTTTAACAATCACTTTTCAACCATCGGCCTTGTCGGCATGAACGAAGCCTGTCAAAACGCCTCATGGGTTGGGGATACCATAGACAGTGAAAGCGGCTTTGAATTTTCAAAGGATGTCCTCGAAAGGATGAGGGCCAAACTGGCGGACTTTCAGGAAGAGACGGGGAATCTCTACAATCTCGAGGCAACACCGGCTGAATCAACATCCTACCGGCTTGCAAAACATGACAAAGAAAAATTCCCGGCAATACGCACAGCAGGTGAGGATACCCCTTATTACACCAATTCGACGCATCTGCCGGTGGATTATACCCGGGACATGTTCGAGGCGCTGGATGTTCAGGAAGAGCTCCAAACCAAGTATACCGGCGGGACGGTTTTCCATACATTCCTCGGAGAGAGGATTCAGGACTGGCAGACAGCACGCGGGCTTGTCAGAAAGATAGCCCGTCACTACAGAATACCGTATTTCACCCTGTCCCCCACCTATTCAATCTGCCCCGACCACGGCTATATAACGGGAGAGGTGTACAGTTGTCCCGAATGCGGGAAACCCACTGAGACGTATTCCAGGATAACAGGCTATTACAGGCCGGTTCAGCACTGGAACAACGGCAAGCAGGAGGAGTTTAAATCAAGAAAGACATATGGTCTTGAAGAAGGTGAGACCGATGAAGTTCGCGGGTTGGGAGAAACTGAGTCTGACCGATTACCCGGAGAAGATGGCGACAACACTGTTCACATCCGGGTGCAACTTTGATTGTGCCTATTGTCACAATGCAGTCCTGAAGCAAAAAATCGAAGGCAGATACACAGAAAAGGCAATACTTGATTTCTTTTACAAACGAAAAAAGATGCTGGACGCCCTCGTGATAACCGGGGGCGAACCAACATTATACAAGGGTGAATTATTGAGTTTTGCAGAGCGATTCAAACGGAAATTTCCCGACAAGCTGTTGAAGATCGACTCAAACGGGTCAAACCCGGCGCTTCTCAAGCAGTTGGCAGAATGGGCTGATTTTTGTGCTGTGGATTTAAAATCCGACGATTATTCGTCCTTTTCAAACACATCAATTGATACCATAAAAAAATCAATCTCTGTTCTAAAAGCATTTTCTGATCATGAAGTAAGGATAACCTGCTATCCTCCGTATGTAAACGATAAAAACATTAAGTCAATGTTAAGTATGGTAAAATCTAAGGGAGTTAGACAGGTTGCCATTCAGCAATACAATCCGATTGACGATCATCAGGAACAGTATTCACCCCGCCGGCTTAAACGGTTTGCCCGGTATTTCGAGGAGACCGGTATCAAGACTGTCATCAGGGGTGTATGACCAGAGAATTGAACGGAGGGTTAGTATCGGGGACAGAAGAACAGAGGCGGCACATTATCTGAGAGAGTCCAGGAAATCATTTTACGATAATATATCTCTGGAAAAGGCGCTAGACTGCTCCGGGAGAGCACTGGAGATAATGGGGGTTGTCAATCAGACCCATACCATGCTCGCGTGGCATATCTTCCTGCTGATTTGTGCAGATGACAAGGCCTACAAGAAGTGGATCAAGAAGATAACGCTGAATCAACGCACCATGCCCCTCTTTTTGTGGAGCCTCTACAAAGAGGGCAAGATAAAGCAGGCCATCCTTCTCTTTGATGAGCACAAGGCCAATATCTGTGATGATGAAAAACGGAGATTCTGGAATTATTTGAATGTCTATTTCTATGCACTCCTCTTGTATAAGAGGGGCCAGACCGAGAACGCCTTCGCGATACTGACAAAATTTATAAAGGACCTGCAGGCACGACCTCTCCCGGAGAGAATCAGATTGCTTGTAGCAAAGGCCTATTATCTCCTCGGGGATTATTATCAGAGGCGGGGGAAGGTGACACTTGCCGAGGCAATGATGAAAAAGGCGTTTCAGATCGTTGAGACGACAAGGTTGTACTTCTTAAGTGCTGAGGTCTATCTGAAGATCGCCGAGTTTTACAACACCCACTTCCCACAGAACAAGGGGTTGAAGATCCTTGAAAGGGTTTCTCAGATCCTCGAATATGCCGCCGACCAAAAAGCCTTTCTGGACAACGAACTGGCCTGGGCCTATAATTTCCTTTACAAAGGGGACAGTGAGAATTTCTGGATGCGCATAAAGAACGTCCAGAAGAACGCCGAAAGATATCACTACACGAATAATCTGGCCAATTCATTTATCCTGGAGGCCCTATTCCACCTCTATAACAAGGATGCGCAAAAAGCGGACAGACATGTTTTAAAGGCCTTTGAGTACGCAGAGAACGAGGAATTGAAGAAAAAAAGCCAACGTTTGAGTGTTATCATACCACTCTTCCTCGGCAAAGGCGAAGAAATGGAAAGGAGATACAGCGATTTCGGGTTTAAATTTGAGGAGTACGGATTCGAACGATTGTTGAACCTCCATTACACAACGGATCGCGATGAAATTCTGGGTTACTTTAAGATATGCGATAAGAACAAAGAACTCTGGTACGAAGAGACCTGCTTGAGTTATTGTGAGAAGCTCACTGAAACAATTCCCGAGATCTTTCAGAACTCTTTAAAGAAATACATCGCCAGGTTAAATATCACAACTCAGACCCTCTCTCTGGCAATCTGTTATGAGGCGCTGGGAAGGTCCTATATCTATCAAAAACGCGTTAATGAAGCAGAGGAACTGTTAAGAAACGCCCTCTCACTGTATAAGAAGACCGGATTTTTCAATGCGGCGAAGGTTCTGGACGAGATCACTCCCGGGCTGGCCGAAAACTTAAAAGAGTTGAGAAACAGTGTTGAAGAATCGATGGAAAAGAACGGCAATGAGGATGAGGTCAAGACTTTTCAAGATTGTAAGGTACTCTGCAACAGGAATATCAAAAGACTGAAGTCTTATGAGGAGATCATGTCTTTTGCCAGAAATATCGAGATTTCGGACGATCTTGAAGAGACCCTGAAGCAGATCCTGTATTGGTTTTGCAGCCTTGTGAAAGTTCAAAGTGGTACCGTCCTTTTGCTAAAAGAAACGGAGAATATCTCCCGGGTTGATCTTGAGTTTAAGAAAAAAGGATCCAGGAAACCACTTGAGGAAATCGTTAACAGCTCCAACTGTTTTAAAACAGAACCACTGGAGATCAAACGAACCTATATCATTGATGCCAATCAATCGCTCATCATTTATCTCAAAAACGACCAATCTCCCTTAATTGTCCCCGAAAGAAAAGAAAGGCTTGAATACGTCCTCTCGGAAATAGAACCCGTCATTGGCCTTTTGATCAAAAACGCCCTCTTCTTCAGGACGAGTATGTTTGACGGTCTGACAAAGCTCTACAGCCGGTGGTATTATCAGGAGCGTTTAAAAGAAGAGTTTGACAAGGCCCTCAGATACGAGATGCCCATCTGCTACATCATGGGGGATCTTGATTCTTTCAAGTCGATCAACGACACTTATGGCCATTCAACGGGGGATGAGGTCTTGAAAGAGGTTGCCGGTGTTTTTCTGAAGTCGACGAGAAGATTTGATATTGTCTCGAGATACGGCGGAGAGGAATTTGCCCTCATCCTTCCAAACACAAAAGGCGGCGAAGGGTTCAAAGTGGCGGAAAAGATACGGCGGGCAATCGCCTCGATCAACCTGTTTCCCTTTCAAGTAACAATGAGTTTCGGACTGGATTCAATGGTTGCCGGAGAATACGGCCTGCCATCACAGTTGGAGATCAACGCGGATAAGGCTTTATATATATCCAAGAATAACGGAAAGAACCGGACGACCGTTTTTCAGAAAAACAGCTTGAATCCTTTAGAAGCGGGAAATGATTTTGACCTGGATATCTAATCATTCTTCCAGTATTCCTTGCCATATATCCTTTCGAGGTCTTTAATATTGATATCTTTGATATTTCTTCTCCTGATGAGGATGTAAATCCCCATAAAGATTACCACCAATGCCGGCAGAGCCCAGCTCAATTGAAGTGTTATAAACGAGAAAACGGAAAAGATGATCTTCTGCCTTTTCCAATTGGCATAAACGGTTTTAAAATCCTTTCCCGGCGTTATTGCCGCTTTAAACTCACCTGTTTCTTTGATATCCTCCAGGATTTGATTAAAATGTTCTTCCAAACCGATTTTCGAATCAAGATAGTAGAAGAAATCGGCCAAAAAGGAATAGTACCTTGCAAAGGCATCCCCGGAAGGGTAGTCCTTTCTGCTGATAACATCAATCTCATCCAGCAGGGAGACTGGATTCAGCTTCTCAATGTTTTTGGTACTGTGGTTCTCATACCAGACGGCCAACCCTTCAAGAAACCAGAGCGGTGCGCTTTTTATCTGGTTTGAGAAAAGCCACTGAAAGGTAAAGAGATGCATCATCTCATGGCGCAGCAGCGAGGGGATCTTTTCCGTGACCGGCGTCATGAAGAGATAATAAGTCTTTCCATCAAATGAGGCCTCTCCACTGGCCCCTAACTGTCTCTTCCTCTCAATTGTGATCTCAACCGGATATTCAAGCTCGATTCCCCATAATTCTTGAAGTTCCTCGTAATTGCTTTGAATCAGAGGATTGATGTAATTCTTCAGGTAAAGGGGTGTTTCCCTGTCATAGGAGTAATTCAATTCAGCGAAACCGTACAGGGTCATGGTTAATAACACAAGCAGTAATACCTTTTTCAGTATTGTCCTCTTAATCTTCTGTGATGCCTCCCTTTAATCGATAATCCGAACGAACAGGTTTATTCAAAAAAACAAGGGGGAAACGCCCCCTTGTAGATAACTTTATCGTCGAGAGAGTCTGTTCACTACATGTTGATGTTTTCAAAGTATTCATCCAGGCTGGCGATGAACTTGCCGATCTTTTCAACACTTTCAAGGACATCGTTGACATCGCTGAGGAATTTCTGTATCGAAGCGCTTATCTCTTCGGCAGTGGCGGAACTCTCCTCGGAGATGGCCAGCAGGTTTTCGATGCTGGACGAGACCTTGTCAAGTTTCTCCGCATCTTCCTGAAGATGGAGGATGATCTCGTTCAAATCTGATGAAATATTAGATATGTTGTTACTCGATTCTTTGTTTTTGATGGAATTCTCTTTAAGATTGGTGGATTGTTTTTTCATGTTTTCAAACTGTCCCATCAACCGCTCAATCAATGTGTTGATTCCCTCGGAGATCTCTTTTAAGAAGGTGGCGATCTGGTCGGCTGAGCTCCGGCTCTCTTCTGCGAGTTTACGGATCTCATCAGCCACAACGCTGAAGCCTTTTCCGGCCTCACCACTCCTGGCAGCCTCTATTGCAGCGTTTAAGGCAAGAAGATTGGTCTGATCGGCGATATCAGTTACCGTGTCCGCAATCCCCATAATCTTGCTGGCCTGATCCTGCAAAGTCTTTCCAACCCCTACGAGTTCATCAAACTGCTCACTCATATCCTGAATCCCCACGGCAGAATTCTCAACGCTCTTAGCCGAATCGAGAATGGATTTGACCGCATCGTTCAGCGAATTCACCATGTTCGTCTCTTTTTCGACAATGTCATTCAAGGTGTTGACGTTGGTACTGACTGCTTCGGAGATGGATTCAGTATCCGTGCTGATGTCAACCGCTGTGGTGGCAACCTGATTGGACAGCTCACTCATGGTGCTGGTCAGATTTCTCATTTCTTTTGCAGAATCGGAAATCTTAGAATTAAACGCCTCTATCTCCTGGAGATCTCCGGATAACCCGTTCATTAATTCTTTTGATTCAACATTGGCGGTATTATACTGATCGAATATCTCTTTGAAATGTTTTTCGCCGTTAAACATGATAGGGGTATCATAGTCCTTTTCTTTCATCATCTGGAAAGCGTCCTTGACCTCCGAGAGCCCATTTTTGATAACTTTGAAGCTGAAAAAGCCCATAAGACTTGTTACCCCTGCTGTGATAACGGATGCAAGCCATGTTTGCGGGATGTATTTAAATGAGAAGTAGGCTGCAGCACCTATAATTACCGGGAAGAAAACAGAAAAAACGATGAGGAGATTCTTTGTGACTCCGAATGCCATCCATTTAAACCCCTTCAGTTTTGGAAATTTTCCGTATTCTTTCTGTGCGGTTATCTTTACTCTCAGTTTTTCCCCGCCTTCATCACTTTTCCCGTCTTCCAATACCTCTGTCTCCAAGGGATCGTTAAAAAACTCTCCGGCTCCTTCAAGGAGTCCGAGGAAGTAATAGGAATAGCTGCGGTGTGAACGGTATATCATCTCAGCCGTCTTCGGTCCGGTCTGCTCAAAGATGAGTCTTGGTGGACTCGCCCCCTGGACTCTCTTGGTCAGAATGGCATGGACCATATCCATAGCGGAAAGAAAGGAAAGGACTCCGGGCTTCTTAAAGTACTCAGGATACCATCCCCTGAAGGTTGTGATATTCTTCTTTCCCGTTTTTCTCCAGAATTCCTCTCTGGAGGTGTTTATCTTCTTTGCCAGTTCTTCGGAAAGGGATTTTATTTTCTTCTCATCGAAATCCTCAAGCGGTGTGAACGTTCTTTCCGGATCAATCCCCAATTTCTGTGATACCTCGTTGACGTTTTTCTCGCCAAACAAGTCTTTCCAAGTTTCAATCCATATGTTGACCAACATGCCTTTCACTGGGAAATCACTCCTCCATTATGAACTGTTGTTTTTTAATTATAGCATAAAGTCCGGTTCATAAAAGAATCAGTTCTTTTGAAAGAGCTTTGTACTGAGATATTTCTCCCCTCTGTCTGGAAAAATGACAACAACCGTTCCGGTTTTGAGGTCGTTTACAACATTTAAAGCCGCTTTCATTGCCGCTCCGCTGCTCATGCCGACGAATATTCCCTCTTCGAGGATAATTCTTCTCGCCATTGTGATCGCATCTTCACTTTCGATGTATATCGATTCATCGATTAAAGCTGGATCGTAGAGTTCAGGGATCACGGCTTCTTCCATATTTTTCAACCCCTGGATATAATGTCCTTTTACGGGATGTGCCTCTATGATTTTGATATTGGGATTGTTTTCTTTCAACCCTTTCCCAACCCCCATGATTGTTCCGGATGTTCCAATTGATGAAACCAGATGCGTGATTGTGCCATTGGTATCTTTCCATAGTTCCTCTGCAGTGGTTTTATAATGAGCCAGCTTGTTGTATTTGTTGGAAAACTGATAAGGAAGGAAGTATTTTTCTGGATATGCAGCAATCAACGCTTTGACCTTTTGAATAGCGCCATCTGTTCCATTTTCAGCCGGTGTCAGTGTTACCGTTGCCCCGAATGCTTCAATCATCATACGGCGTTCCATCGAGACTTTCTCGCTCATTACGATCTCAACACGATAGCCCTTGACCGCCCCGATCATCGCAATACCAATCCCGGTGTTGCCCGAAGTTGGTTCAATGATCGTCTTGTCTTTTGTCAGCTCTCCCGATGTCTCAGCCTGTTCAATCATCTTTAGCGCTATTCTGTCTTTTATACTGCCGGTTGGATTAAACCCCTCAACCTTGGCCAGCATCTCAACATCCTTGTTCGGGTTAAGTTTATTGATCTTCACCAACGGTGTTGCCCCTATGGTTTGAAGAATATTTCTATACATATCATCACCTCATTCTTAGAAGACGTAAACAAAGTGATAGAAGTTCAAATTATTGAACTGAGCATTTGTCATCGTTTCCGGTTAAGGAAATGATATAATAATACGGAAATAAAACCAATCCCATTCAGAGGTGATAAAATGGAAAAAAGGATTCAAGAAGGCAGAGAGTTTTTAAAATCGAAGAAGTTTGAGTTGTTGTCAAAGAAGATTAAATCGGATCAACAGCAGGGCGCTGCTCAACCACCGCTTGAGAAAACGGTCAGGAAAAACGGCATTCTCTTCAAACTTCCCGATCCGAAAGAAGCAAAACTTAAGACGCGGGACTTCACAGAGATTGTTGAAAAGAGAAAGAGCCACAGAGTCTTTTCAGAAGAGCCGTTATCCCTGGAAGAACTCTCTTATTTGTTGTGGGCCACACAAGGCGTGAAAGACATTAAGGGCGATAACTATGCAACCATCCGGACAGTCCCCTCCGCCGGGGCAAGACATCCGTTCGAGACCTATCTCTGGGTCAACAGTGTCGAAGGATTGGAAAAGGGTCTCTACAGGTATCTGGCCCTTGACCATAAGCTGGCTTTTATTAAAGAAGGGGATTTCTCGGCCGAGATCAGCGAAGCGTCAATGGGGCAGAAGTTCGTTGGGAATGCAGCGGTCACCTTTGTCTGGTCCGTTATCCCCTATCGGGGTGAATGGCGATATGATGTCGGGTCACACAAACCGATCCTGATCGATTCAGGTCATGTATGCCAGAACCTCTATCTGGCCAGTGAGGCCCTGGGACTTGGAACATGTGCTATAGCCGCTTATTTTCAGAGACCGCTTGATGATCTTTTTGATCTCGAGGGTGAAGATGAATTCTGTGTCTATCTCGCACCGGTCGGGCATCCGAAGGATAAATCAGCCGGATAATCCCGTAAAAGATAACGCTTGACAAAACGTATACCGTATGGTATATTGTTTTCGGTGAGTGAAATGTCAAACAGAGATCTGATTATGCAAACAGCGGTACGGATGTTTTCCCGGAAGGGGTTTGAGAATGTCGGGATTCAGGAGATCTGTGATCTCTCAAAGGTCAGTAAACCGACGCTTTATTATTATTTCGGAAGCAAGAACGGGCTCCTGAAGGAGATCATCGCGAGCCATTCGCGGGAGTTGTTTAAAGCAATCCTCACAGCCGTGAATTATACCGGTGATCTTCCCCTGACGATTAACAGGGTTGTCAGAGCCCATTTTCAGTTTGCGAAGCAGAACCGGTATTTCTACAGGATGCTCCTGTATATGGTCTTTGCCCCCCCTGAGAGTAATTATTTCAAGATGACCGCTGGGACACTTGAAAAGGAATACGCGATTCTGGAACAGCTCTTTACCAAAGCATCCGGGGATCACGGCAATATGAAAAACAAGGAAAAAGAGCTCTCGGCGACGATTCTGGGCTTGATTAACACCTATATCGGGATGTGGCTTAACGGATACCGCGAACTCGATGAGGAGCTCGTTTTCTCTGCTTCTCATCAGTTTATGCATGGCATTTACTCATAAATTTTTTTAATCAGAATATACCTAACGGTATATCAGGAGGTCGGATATGACAGACAGAAAATGGTATGACAGCGCATCGTTCTATCACATCTATCCACTGGGATATTGTGGTGCACTTGAAAGGCAAAAAGAAAGTGAGAGTTCACACAGACTCGGACTGATCACAAAGAGACTTGATTATATTAAGAACCTGGGCTTCAACGCAATCTATCTCGGTCCTGTTTTTGAGTCGGATTATCACGGTTATGAAACGGTGGATTATTTCAGAGTGGACCGGAGACTCGGAGACAACGATGATTTAAAGACACTTGTAGAAAAGGCTCACGAGAGGGGAATCAGAGTTGTCCTTGACGGGGTATTCAACCATGCCGGCCGGGGACTCTTCGCATTTCAAAAACTGCTGGAAGCAGGTTCAGATTCTGAATACATCGATTGGTTTTCAAATGTCGACTTTCATGCCAACAATCATCATGGAGACGGCTTTTCCTACGGCACCTGGGAGAATCATGAAGAGCTGGTCAAGCTGAATCTTGAAAATGAAGAAGTGAAGAACTATCTCCTGGAGGCTGTCAGCTTCTGGAAGGACGAATTTGATATTGACGGCATAAGACTTGATGCAGCTGACTGTCTTGATATGGGATTTGTCAAATCACTCAGGGCCCATACAGATACGTTCGAAAAAGACTTCTGGCTGATGGGAGAGATAATCCATGGGGACTATCGGAAGTGGCTTGGTGACGACCGGTTTCATAGCGTTACCAATTATGAAGTCCATAAGGGTCTGTACTCGAGTTTCAACGACTCGAACTTCTATGAGATTGCGTATTCGTTGAACAGGCAGTTCGGAGAAGGCGGCTTGTACAGGGATTATACCCTTTACAATTTCCTCGACAACCACGATGTCAGCAGAATTACGAGCAGACTGCAACGGGGGGCTCATCTGTATCCCTTACATCTACTGCTCTTTACCATTCCCGGAAATCCGTCGATATACTACGGGAGTGAATGGGCAATCGAGGGGAAGCGAAACGAGACCAGTGATGAGATGGTAAGACCTTTCTTCGATCTCGATACGCTAAGAGACCATTCAGACCACAAGTCTCTGTTTGATCTCATCCAAAAACTGAACTGGTTTTATATGCAATATGACGCGTTGAAATACGGGGGTTATGAACAGATCCTGGTTGATCACGAGCAATTGGCCTTCCGAAGGCATTTAAAGGAACACGACGCGATCATTGCCGTCAATTCATCCGGCGGGGAGAAAACGGTTCATCTTAAGGCCGGTAATGAAGGACGCTATTACGATGTACTCAACGATGAGCGGTACAATACGACGGATGGAGGATTGGCTGTAAAATTGTTTCCCAATTGGGGAGCCATACTCGTTGCGGACTGATCAGTAGGATTCGGTGAGTGAGATATAGAATAAATCGGAGGTATACTGGCAATCCACACGGATAACGCTGTACGGTGTTCGAAAGGAGGCCGCTCCTTTTGATGATTCGGACAGTATCCGGTTGAAGGTGTTAATGACTTGCCGGTTAAGATAAAAGAGGTTGTTTCGGTGAAGCCAAAAGGTGATAAGAAGCTCTGTATCAGACTTTCTTCTCAGTGAGGGGGGATGGGGTTGCTCTAATGTGATATTCTTCATGGCCGGTACATAATAGAAATTGACCGTTCCGCCAAAACCCCGGTAACGGTACAGGGTCTTAAAGACCGTCTGATTATTATCCTGATAGGTATCGTAAGCCATACCGTATCTGTTCCAGGCATTGAGGACACCGTCGTTGATGTAGAATCCCAGTGCCGCTATCGATAGGATTGTCATTAGAGCCAATACAAGAATATGTCTTTGCAAAGCCACTACCTCCGTTTTTCTGCTTATAAGGGCATTATACCATCTCAGCCGGCAAAGGACTGTTACGAAAAAATGAATGTACAGGATGCAAACGTGCAAAGATAAAAATTGTTAATACAGTCAATTGATTGGTGTTGCCAAAACTCTTTTTTACCACCGGGTCAATTTTTCCTGATTTATGGTACAATATTAATAGAGCAAAAGCGATCATCATAAACTAACTCAGGAGGGAAGAGAGCATGGCAAAAAAGATAAAAACCAAAAGAAAGATACTGGAAGCTGCCAAGACAATCTTTGCTAAAAAGGGATTTGATGGTTCTTCGGTTGATGAGATTGCCAGTGAAGCCGGAGTCAAAAAGGCCCTGATCTTTTATTATTACCCGACAAAGGACTCTCTCTTTCTTGAAGCCTGGACGGAAGGGATCGACGAACTGGAACAGCACATCTTCGGTAATTTCGATAATGGAAACAGCTACCTGACCAGGTTCAAAAAGGTCTTGAAATCGTACATCGATTTCGTCATGAACCGGAAAGAGATCATGAAATTGATCGAGATGGATAAAACAAAGATCATCGAAAGCAATGAGCATACAGCCGAGAACCTCCAATCACTTAAGCTCAGGTATAATGCCTTTATCCAGAAGATTGAGACATTAATAGACGAGGGTAAGACCGAAGGTGCCATCCCGGAAACTATCCCAACCCGCGTGACGGCAAATCTGATCGCCGAGAGTATGAATACGGGAACCATCGAGAACGATCTCTCCATGGAAAACATCGTTAAATTTATCATGAACGGAATGGCGATTCAGCCGGATCAATCCAGTTAACAGGATAAATGAAATTTTATCTTGATACCGCCGTTGCCGGCAATGGGAAGTCCCTGCAGATATTAAAAGACTATGCGTACTGGTTTAAGAAAATCGACAAGGTATCGTTGACGTTGTTTACGTCAGCCGGCCACCCTGCAGGGCTTTATGATAAATTTTGCAAATTGCTTACCGGGAAAGAGAGCCCCTCTGCAACTTTTATAAAACAGTCGATAGTGCCGAATAAACTTCACCAATTCTATTCCAAAAAAGTCCTGTTGAACGAATGGACTCCTTATCACCCCGGAGATATATTCAGACTTTTCAAGATCATGAATCCTCTCAAAGAATCCAACGGGAATGATACTGATTTTGATATCCAGCCCGTGTCGATTCAATATGATATTCGATACGACAGACACATGCGTGATGATTATAAGGGCTACAACAGCCATCAACTATCTGCCGTTGCCTCAGCGGTCCATTATTTCAGACCGGAAAAGGTACTGGACGGAGGGTGCGGGGCCGGCGCTCATTACCATTATTTGAAAGAGGTTTTGAAGGGCTGTAAGCCCCAATACCACGGTATTGACAAAAGCCGCTATCAGTTGATAAAGGCGATAGACTTATATGCCGGCCCTGATGCAACCTTTGAGATTGGGGACTTGCAAAAAACCCGGTTTTCAGAGAATCATTTCGATTTCTCATTCTCTGAAAGCACGCTGCCATTTATTCCAAACCCTCTTAAAGCCCTAAAAGAGATGGAAAGGATAAGCACGGAAGGTTTTTTTGCTTCCCTTTACACGCTGGAGGACTTTCCCGAGCTCTATCTCCCTTTTGTGGACGGTTCAATACTCTCCCTGAACACGGGAGCCACCTGGAAATACTATGATTCGATAACCCCCAATACGTACTACCTGCCCTTGTATGAAAGCATTAAAGCGTTGTCGGAAAAGCTTCAAAAAACGGTTATGATCACAAACAACGATGATCAATATTTTGAACCGCTGGGCTTAAAGACAGTCAACTGTTTCTTCTATCCTCGAAGCTGGTACAAAAAGAACAAGACAACCTTCGCGAATTGGAATTACCGTCCCCTTATGTGATTGATCCGTCAGCCTGCTTCAAGTATCATTTCCGTCTATAAACTCCTTTATCCGCTTTTCAAGATCATCTATAGCTGCACTGTAACTCATATTCCGCAACAAAAAAGAAAAAAGACTAAAAAACGGGGAACAATAAAAAGGAGTGTCAAAAGGGGAGACAGAGCGGAGACAAGCGTTACTAATGGTCCTGACCATGTTGCTCTACAACTGCCTGTCGAACGGTTTGTTTTATCCAGGATTCTTGCCTTGCTGATCTTAAGTGTATTTTTGTTTACGGCATAGAAGTGTTAGAATTGAAGGGAGAAAGAAAAGGAAGTGAAAGCCATGGAGAAGTTTTTTAATACAGCGG
>Ga0102941_1000356_pt1 | contig 20873 bp, 39 predicted proteins | sample SalPonR2_C_D2_MG_FD_79281 | JGI IMG/M metagenome (GOLD analysis project Ga0102941, IMG submission 79281) | Salt pond soil microbial communities from South San Francisco under conditions of wetland restoration - Salt Pond MetaG R2_C_D2_MG | ecosystem: Environmental > Aquatic > Marine > Intertidal... | reverse complement strand
CACCTGGAAATGGCAGGAAATCGTGAAGTCATTGACGTATATTGCAAGGATAATTTCGATTATCATAATATCGGTTCTGACTGTGATATTCATATCTACAACGGGATTAATTAATCATGTGCGAGATTAAAAACAACGGTTACACTTGCATTCACTGCGAAAAACGTGTAAGATTTTCTCCTTCTATTAAAGATAGAGGGATGACCAACAAGCAAGCTAAAAGTATTTTTTACGATAGCCGATCAGGTATGTGCGATAGTTGTTTCATCCAATACCGAGCAGGTCGAATCCAAAAGAATCATTGACATTCCTAATTTCACCATTATAGTTCAACTATCGCAATCGTTGCGATTCTTTATATAACCCAGCACTACTAAGGAGCTGACTATGACTGTTTCTCAAATTCCTGTAACTTCTACTGTTCGAGCAGGAGTTATTCAAACCAAGGATCTATCGACTTTTGTTTGCGATAATCGAAAGGTGTATGCAACGGAAGATCAGATTAAGCTGATCGAATGTCTAAAGAAAACCACCAAAGGTGGTTATGCCACGATTCATGGATATAAACCTACAACGGGTTATGTTACTTCACCTTCAATCGACTGTAATTTTATCAGTCGGTTCAGCACCATGAACCTTTACAAGCGAAAGCTGAAGGCTCTACAAGATGTGAAGTTCAACGACCTTAAGATCACTGCACCCAAACTTCTTTCCTTGGATGAAACGGAACAACACAAACTTTTCTTGCAGTGTGTAGGCAAGATGATCGACTCCATGAAGGCCAGCATTGATGGCAACCGAGGTGATTCGAATCGGAAAGCCCACGATGTTTTCTATGCTAACTGTGGAATGGGTGTTAAGGTTCATCTTTGCACTCAAAAGAAGGGCAAAGAGACCCGTCTTGTTCTTACCAATGATGGAGGTCAAACCACCATTGATGTGTCCAAAGAAGAAGCCGAAGAAATGGAATCTAAAGGATGGTATCCCATCATCAATTCAGTGATGTTGAGTATCATTGAAATCAGTCGCAAGATTGTGATCGAAGGTCAAAAGAAACCTGCACCAAATAGCGGACCAAAGGTTTTGATGGATAATACCATCAATGAGGCTATCAAATCCAAAACTGTTTCAATGAAGACTATTAGTCTCAAGTCGGATAACTTTGATAGTCTGGCTATTGGAGGCGATCTTCTGGATGCAGACAAAGCAGGTAACATTGAAAAGGGTGTACAATGAAACACTATTATGAAATTGATGAAAGGATTTCCTCTCCAGTTGTAACATGGAAACCTAGCAAGGAAACCCTTCAATCATGCGGAAAGACAATTTGGGATTTGTATCACCTCCATAAAGATCCTATTGTCACTCGGCATAAATTTGAAGACTTATGTGTTTCGGCGGCTTATGACTACGAACTTGCGGAAAGTAAGGTTGGTACTGAAGGTGGTCTAACGAAAGAGGAAATTCAAAACAGTGAGGATGGTCCTATGAAACTTCTTATTGAATTTTTGGAGGCTGGATATTCTGCGTTGGAGTTTCCTCTTTTAGTTAGGCACGTTGCAAGTGACTGCATTTTCGCATTGTATGTTTGGGATTAAGGCCAGGATGGGGCCAGATTGAAAGGATTAACTATGTATTATTATGTATCAGCACCTTGTTTCGGAATCATAGCAGAATATGTTTCTCGATCAACAGCATATAGAATTGCCCGAAAATGGGAGGAGGAAAATGGATGGGGATCAGGAGTTGCATCAGTCCAAAAAATGATTAATTGACTTTCCTAAATAAAACATTATTATTCAATTAGAATAATATGGAGAAACAATGAATGTACACCTAATCTATTATGCTAAAGGGCAGTATGGAACTTCAAGTTACCAACTGAGGGATCTCCAAAGGGTAATTTCAAAATTTAGTGGAGTCGATTATGATAGTATCACTCCTCGGGATGTTTTGGAATGTGTCTATTCCGTATGGATGGGAGTTTCCGAACATTACATGAGGAGTGACCTCATGGGAGATTTGTTTTATAGCCCTTTTCGTGACACTGATGAACCTGGTAAATCTAATGTTATGGATGCAATTAAACTCCTAATTAGTAACATTAGGCATTGTCATGCTAAATATCTTTATTCATCTGTTCCCTCTGAACAAAAATGGGAAGATTTTTACTTAGGGGATGAAGGGGAATATAATGGATCGCAATCCTGAGTTCAAAGTACCGTCATGTTTCTATGACAGGTTCGACATGATTAGAAAGTTATCAAGGATGTTGGAATTTGGTCATCCTTATGGAGCCGATGTTTACAAAGATTTAACTTCCTACCAAAAAATGATCCAAACAGGTGAAATTGGAGTAGGAGACTATGGAGTAGGGTTTCTCAATCTTGCAATCTTTCCAATCTTTTGGAATAAATCCGGGTGGGCTGTCCGAATTGGGATATGGACAATTGATGATGGTGGAGCGGGAGGATATTCACAACCTATGGAAAAACAAAATTCCATCGACCTTTGCAAAAAAGTTGCAGATGAAGTATTTAGGTATATGGATATGTTTCCTACTATGGATGAACTCAATGAGGAACTTCGGCCATATGGTATCTTTGTAGGATGCGAATAAGGAGAATAACATGAAAACTGACCTGATCCAAACTGTCATCACCTTGATGAAAGATGACCAAGGAGTGAACCAAATGGGGTACTTCTGCCTTAAGCAACTCCTGGCTGATAATTATGGCGAGAAGGCTGCCAATCGTCTAGGAACTATCGTGGCCGCAAATGATGACCGATACTACATCAATTCTGATGCAGGAGACCTAGAAATCTATGACTACATTTCAGGTTGATTCCTTTTAGGCCAGAATAAAATATACTTGTTATTCCTTAAATATTGATATACTTAAACTTAAATAAATAATCACATAAAAACTCGAATGAAGATTCATTAACCCTTATAAAGGAGATACCATGTCTGATCTAGGCTGTAAAGAAATCACTGATCCTGAGACCTACGAACTCGTTGTTGTAGAGTGTGAAGGATGTGGGTTCCACCTCGGTGTCGATGCAAGCTGGCTCGACCATACTTACGAGAAGGGTCTGGAAATGAAGTGTCCGGCCTGCAACAACGAGATATTCGTAGAGGCGACCAATTGATGGCTATGCTTGTCTGGGTCATTGCCCTCATCAAATATCTCACCATTTAGGATAAACTATGCCACGCCAATCATTACCATTCCTCGGCAAGTTTCGTGATCTGATCCCGCTCGGGTTCAAGTTCAACAAACTCTTTGCCTCTAATCATCGGTGTTATTCCAAAGTTATGTGTCCGAAGTTCATCGACAAATCAACCGTTTGGATCTGGCAGAAAGGATAATTTGAAATAAAATTTGACATTCCTTTTTGTATGTTAACATTCTAATAACATTCAATTATGGGGAGTAAAATACCATGTTTATAGGAATAATTGTTGGTGGTATTTTAATTGCTATAGGATTATCTTGGATCGGATATTTAATTGAATATAGAAGAAATCCTTTTGGATTAGACATATTATTTAACGACCTGACAGAGGCTTTTTCTAAAAATAAAATATTAATCTTTAGTTGGGGTATTATCCTTTTAATTTCATGTTTGTTTATATTATATCCTTTAATTGTCTTTTGTACCCTTTGTGTTTTTCTTCCCATTGGATTATTTTTCCTATTTTATAATATTTTACCGAACCCCGTTTATAATTACAAAATTCCTAAAAACGATATAAGATATAACTTAATAGCACATAACTTAATGAGGAAAGCAATAGATAAATTTAATTCGAGTAGAATGTCCGTAGTAGAAGGAATAAGAATTAATATCAAACCATGTCCAATTAAAGTTATGAGGTTGAAAGATAATAGAGCAGGACAATTAAATACAACATGGAACGGTTATAAACACACTCATGTAATAATAATTGATCCTAGGCATATAAACTCGGAAACGGTTGCACATGAAGTTTCTCATTGGATTGACTACCAGATAAGAGGAAATTCATATCATGATGATTTTTGGGAGAGAATTAACCTATCCTGTGGGGGAAAAGAATACCTTTCCAAAATATATGATACTGACAACAAAAATATAGAAGATACACCTAATCTAATTTCTTTTAAGGAAGACTTCTCGGATTTTGAATATATCTCCGATGGAGGAGTAATGACATATATCAATTACCTGACAGGGGAAAAAGTGACAAGACAAAGCAATCCTGTCAAGTTTCACAAAATACAACAATGGATGTTGTACGGGGATAATGATATCCCTTGGAACATAAACTCATTTCCCTATAGAAAATAATTATTGTAATTCCTTTCAGTTTCGTATGATGTAATAAAGAAACAAACTGGAAACCCACTATGAATAACTTAGACCTTTCAAAATCTTATTATGATATCCTTTTGGATTCGCTTCGTGTCATCAAAGTTGAAACTGAATTGGATTCAGATGAAGGTTTTATTGATTGTTGGGACAACAAAAGAGAGGAACATTACACCAAAAGTACAGGAACTTATTACACTTTTGGTGGTAAGGTTACTGCTCGCTTTGTGTTGAAAGTAAATGATCCAACCTTCATCAATGATTACAAGGATATTATTAAATCCCATTCTTATATTGCTGAAGGATGGTTGAACGATGTCGTTATTGATCTAATCATTGGTGACGATACTGATGTCCCTGAAATTCTTACTGATATTCCATACGATGAAGGTATGGGATTTGGAGAATGGACTAACCTAAAAGTTACCAAAGCTATCCCTTTTAATAAAGGGTTCTATCTTATTCAATTTACTGTTGATGTCAATTCAGATGATGATAACACTAAGCAAGAAAGTATTCGTTTCGAAAAAGGCGAAAATTTAGCAGAACGCTATAATCTCATTTAATCTGTAGAAAGGATTAATAAATGTCAACTAATGCACAAATCGGAATTATGCAAGATAATGGTAAGATCCTTGCTGTTTATCTTCATTGGGATGGATACCCTGATCATGCAGGAAAAATTCTCAATGAATTTTACAACACCCCTGAAAAGATTTACGAACTCCTTCAGATGGGAGAAATCTCTTCGATTGCACCCTCTATTGATGAATGTGAATTTTATATGAGGGATCGTGGACAAAAAGATTGTGTGCATCAAGTATACAGTTCAGAGGAGTGGTGGAAACAATCCTGTGGAGGATACTATTATTACTACCTGTTTAAGGATGGTAAATGGCATGTCACTAATTTAAGTCGTTGACATTCCTTTCATAAATGTATCATATATAAACCAAAATTCAAGAAAATTATGGAATTTATTATCCTAAATAACAGAATGAAAGGAATTTAATGAGAAATCTAAATTATAGGGTTGATGCAGTAACTCTTGCATTCGATGCTATGGATGAAGAAAATGAAACTCATCCTGGTCTTAACGAAAATGCCTTTGATGATATTTACCATAATGTCATCATTGAGTTCGGCGAAGATGTCGCCAAACGCCTCAATCAAGTTGTTCGGTGTACAGATGGTGAACACTACAAACTGAAAATCACCGGGAGTGACGATCGGACTTCGGACTACAAAGATCAGGATGGTAATGTTATCCCTGAAAAAACTGAAGAGGCAATTCGTTCTGCTCTTGAAAATTCAGATCGTGATGCCCTTGAAGAATGGGTTCGCACAGGCGAACTTCCTGGAGATTAAAGATATGAAAAATAAAATTCCTACCATCAAAAATGGCGAGGCTGATCTCGTTCTTAATATTAAAAAATTGTTCGATCAAATCAGTAATACCAACCGATTTTATCAGGATTTTGATGGTGATTTTGTTGCCAGCCGAAAATTCGCAGAGAAGATTCGAGAAATGGCACCTAATCTTATTAAGGTTGAAGAAAGAAATGCAAGAGTCATTATGACCGTTTGTGATCTTTCAGTAGTTAAAAACAAAAATCCTTCTTTTGTCAAAATTAAGATTTAATATACCTTAAATAGTTCTTGCAATACCTTAAACTTCTGTATGATATAGACAGAAACAAATAATCCATTCACACGATACGATTAAAGGTATCACCATGAGTATCAAGATTTCCGTTATGACTGGCAAGATGAAGAACATCCCTACCATCAACACGAATCCACTGGACAATCCTTTCTGTCTCAAGATGGCAGAAACCAAAGCGGTTTGTCGTCACTGTTATTCGCAGAAGATGCTCCGTGGTCTTCGGAAGAATTGTGCTCCTTCTTGGTCTGAGAACGGTAAAATTCTTTCTTCTTCCATTATTCCAGTTGAAGAACTTCCTGAAGTCAATTCGCATTGGTTCCGTTTCTCGGGTCATGGTGAATTGATTAACTCTAATCATTTTATCAACCTCTGCAACATTGCAAAGAAGAATCCTCGGAATACTTTTGCTCTGTGGACCAAAAGGACTGATTTTGTTCGGAAGAATTATAGTCATGTTCCTTCTAATATGATTCTGATTTATTCGAATCCTCAAATCAATCATGTTCTCAAGACTCCTCCCAAGGGATTCCATCGTGTCTTCAATGTAACTGATGAAACTTCTTCCCATCCTTCTAATTGTAAGGGTAAGAAATGTTGGGAATGTGGCTTGTGCTATGACAAAAACAGCAAGGAAACTTGTTTGGTAGAACGGCTTCGAATCTCAAAGAACGGTGCAAGTTACAACCGAAAGTAAAAACTAACCTCCAAAGGAAATAAAAATGTCTCACAAAGAACATTCAGAAGAATTGAAGAAAAATCTTCTTAACCTAAGTGATTCTCTCAGTATTTCAGAAAATACCCTCTGGAATATTGTTGAAGATGAAACTATGGATTCCTTGGAAGTATGTCAATTCGTTGCTGAGGAAGATGAAATTTTTCTCACCATTGAACAAGGATTTGAACTTGTTGAGGCAATCATTAAATATGAAGATGCCCGAAATCTAGCAATTTATATGGAAGGATAATAATTATGCTTGTTGATATTTTTAATGGTAATGATCTAATTCATACCTATGATCTGCAAACTGAAAACGAAACTATTGCTGAGAAGACGGCTCATGATCTAGCAGAAACGGATCAATTGGATTTTACTCACACTGCTTTCCGTGATCTTGATGGTCATAGGCAACTAACGTTATGGGATCTTTGAGGATAGGAATGGGGCCAGATTGCTTAGGTAGTTATATATCTTCCCAGGGGGTAAGGGGATTTGGTGGAGATTATACTTATTAAATCAAGGATTTTTTGAAAGTCAAGTCTTTTTTAAAGGAACTCAAAATGACATTTGTAAACCGTCTTATTAATATCAAGAAGTATCAAAGCCTCTATGCCCGAAAAGAAAAGGATCTGGAAGAGGAAGTTAGGGAATATGCCTTGAAGGTTCTCTCTGATCTCTCGGATAAAGGTAAGATCACTAATTATATTCCTGAATGGAGTGATGTGGTTACTTCAGACGGAACAATTATTGTCGTGGTTTATTCCGGGTTTAATGAGTATGAAATCGTTTTTGATTCTGCCTATTGTTCAGTTTCTGTTTGTAACAGGCATAATTCTGAAGATTTTGAAGAGATTCATGTAGGAGCACTTTTCTAATGGCACACCTAAGTCAAAATGTTAAAGACCCTATTAATGCAGTGTGGTGGCAAGATGAATTTGAAGGTCGGTGCGAAATTTTCTATAACCTTGAGAATGATAATTATTCACTTTACGAAACCCCTCTCTATGGAGGTTACAACTACCATATTACAGACGGAGATTTGAGTGAATTGATTAAGATAGCTGAAGAATTAGCTTGACATTCCTTTTGTTTCTGTAACATATAAATAGATAGAAACAATAGGAATAATATTATGAATTTCAAGACCTTCATGGAAAACAGAGAGCCTATCTTAGAAGACTCTGATTATTTAATTGAATCCCGTCCTAGTAACGGTGATGTGATTGATCCAAAGGAAATCTATTCTTTGGTGAAGAGTAGTGGTCAGACTCCTACCATTATCGGTGGTCATGCTTTTAATGTTTTAGCCCGAACTAAAAGATCAACTCAGGATGTCGATCTTTTGACATCAAATCCTGAGAAGGCAGCTAAAGCAATTCTTAAATCAAAACCGGAATGGCACCTTGATGATAGGAGTCATAAGTACCAACAGAGAATCCTTAATAATCAAGAAGAGGAAGTAGTAGATATCTTATCATATGATGCGATTAAGGCTTGGAGTGAAGCAAAGAAAGGTTCAACTCTTCGTAGTGGTTATCGCATCCCTAATCTTGAAACTTTCATCGGTATGAAATGGGCATCATATTCTAATCCTGAACGATCCTATGAAGGAAAAATTCGTGATGAAAGCGATATGAAGACTCTCCTTTGGCAGAATATGGAAATGTGGGCACCAGCATCGCATGCCACAAAAAATGCTCGGCAGAAGCTGTTTAACGCTATTGATAAAGCATCTGGAGTAGGAGTGGATGTGATGGATTTTGATTCTATGTTCCGTTCCATTGAAAAGGACTATTTGAAAAAGAGAACTTGACATTCCTTAATTATCTCCATAATGAATTATGTAAATCAAATCATTAAAGATTGGAGAATCCATGACTATTACCTATCGTGATCTTCTTCGGAAATTGAAAACTCTTTCTGAGGAACAGTTGGACATGGATCTTACCCTCTACTCTGATGGAGAGTATTATCCTGCCGAGATTCTTCTTACGGATGAAGATGATGTTTTGGACGCAAATCATCCTTACATTGCAATTTCTGATAAGGAATAACAATGAAAACATTGATGTGGGAACCTAATGTAGGTCATGTATCAGACACCACCGATAAAGTATTTTGCTTTGACGGTAATCTGGAACAAGCAGTGAAAAAGGCCCATGAAGTTAATGCGTTTCCTAATAATGAAACTATTCAGGATATCATGGATCAGATTGATTACAGGTGGATTCAATATATTGTCGTTAATGATAATGTTGTTGACATCCCTTAATTAATCTATATCATATAACCAACACAAACACACACAATAACCAACAAACTTATAGGAGTTTGGCATGCAAGTCGCATCAAGCGGTGTAACCATTGAAACGATGGGTGAGTTTAATGAACAGGAATTCACCATTGGTGATCCTTCTCTTTTTCTTGAATATCTTCGGAAGACAATTTATTCAAACCCTCCAAAAGCAATTTGTCAGGAACTTATTTCCAATGCACGCGATGCTCATCGGGAAGTTGGTAAATCTGACAAGCCGGTGCTTGTTTCCTTTCCCAATAAGTTCAATCCTACTTGGTCCGTTCGTGATTGGGGTCCAGGAATTGATCCTAAGCGTATGGTTGAAGTATTTACCAAGTTCGGCAACTCCACCAAGCGAGGCAATGATAAGAATGCTACTGACGATGGAAGCCTTCAGACGGGTGGGTTTGGTATTGGTGCTAAGACCCCTTGGGCATATACTGATACGTTCACCATTTGTACCCGAGCGATGGAAGGTGACAATCTTGTTGAGAGAACCTATCATGCTATCATAGCAGAAAACCGAAAAAACAAGTTGATTGAAATGGACGGGTCCATGAGGATCATTGATCTGAATGATCCGAATATTCCTGACGAAGATAAATCTACAGGGACTACTATTACTGTTCCTGTTAAAGAAGAGGATTTTAATGATTTCAAATCTTACACTATTCGGGTTTGTAAGTTTTGGGATGTTCGTCCTGAACTGAAGGGTTGTGATCCACTTCCTGAGTGGCCTGAAGTTACTGATAAGTTCTTCGGTAATGGGTGGAAGATCGTTACTGAAACTGGAGGTTATGGTCAAGGTTACTATTATGGTAATCGTCCCTATGCTATCATTGATGGTATTCCATATCCTCTTGACACTGGTGCTATCAAGAATATGACGGATGAAATGTCTCGTCTCTGTCGAGCAGGTGTGCATCTGTTCTTCAATGTGAATGAGATTAGCGTTGCACTTAGCCGTGAAAGCATTCAATATGATGATCCTACTCAAGAGAGGATCTTGAAGGCTCTCAATGATGCAGTAGAAGAAATCAAGGTTGAATTGTCCTCTAAGATGAAGGATGCTGATACTTTGTGGGACGCTATCCTACTCTGGAATGATATTAAATCCACTTTTGAAGGTGGTTCTATTGTCAATAGTATCATTTGGACGGCACCTGATGGGACTGAGATTCCAGTAACCGACAATCAAATCAAAGGATTCTCTTGGAGTAATAGTGGAATTCGAGGGTATGAAATGGTTCAGGGTTATGATGGAATTACCCGGCTCAAATCGAAGAAATCCAGTAGTTTTCGGGCGATTAAAGATATCATCTTTGCCTTTAATGATGATGGTACTGTTCAACCTAGTCGCCTCAAAATTGAAACTTTGTTTGATAACAATCCTGATATCAAGAAAATCTTTGTCTTCTCTCCTCCAGATTCTAATGAATTGCAACAGTGGAAGGATAAAAACCATCTGGATTATATGAATCCTACTCTTCTCTCTACGGTAGAGAAGAAGAAAAAGAAGAGGGTAAATCGTGGTGATGGATCTCGTAAGTCAGTGACTAAGGTTTACAAGTTTATTCCTAGTAGCAACCGTGGACGGTGGCAAGGAGCTTGGGGATCTACTGAAATGGATCTTAAACAAGAGGATGGGGTCTTTGTCGAATTTGAACGGAATGGTGCTGTAGGATGGACAGATTCCAATATTGAATCTATCAAGGAAATCTGTGAACTCGATGAACTCTATGCTATTCCTACTAGGTTCTTGAACAAGAAAGGCGATAACTGGATCTCGTTGGAAGAGAAAATGAAGGAGAAATATGACGAACTCCTCAAAACGGTTAAGTTGGAAGATGCAGCTACTGCCTCTAAATACAGGGATTATACTATTAATTCTAAACTATCTTACCTCTCTCAAGATTTGTTCAATCGTGTTCAACCTCTCTTGGATGATGATGATTGTATCCTTGGACAGTGGATCAAAGCGAGCGAGGAAATTCAATATCTTATTGAAAAAGTTGCGAAAACTAGGATTCTTACTCTTGCAGGATATTTGAGAATTAGTTATAGTGATATTGGGAAGAAACATCCTATCGACGGACTTTATGAAAAATATAAAGATTCGTATCCTCTTATTAATGCAATGGATTCTTATAGTTTTAGGAATGTTGGAACTGATCTTGCACCTGAAATTGCTATCTATGTTAATGGTAAAGGTGTATAAATTAAGTTCTTGCTATTCCTGTTTAGTATAATATAATCTATTCATAGTTGAAAGACAATCGCACAAACCCAATAAAACCATAAGGAGATAAACATGGTTGCGATGATTAAGACCCCGCAGAGTCTCATTCTGCAATTCCCAGGCAACACTCGCCGGATTGACGTTGATACTGTTGCTGCAACGAAAGCCCTTGAGCTTCTTCGGAACAATGCAACTGATGAGGAGATTCTGGCAATTGTCGATCCTCTGATTAGCATTCGTAAACACACCAGCGGCATCTTCAACGTGAATGACTCAGGTGAAGTTTTCGTTGGTGAAGATCGTCTTCCTGATGTTCTCGCTGGTCGGCTTGTTGACTTCGCTGAAGATGGTCTGCTTGATCAGGCTCAGGCTCTTGTCAATTTCTGGAACAACTGCCTCGAAAATCCAGATGATCGGGCTCGTACTGATCTCTATGCATTCCTCGAACATAATGGCATTCCTGTAACCAAGGATGGTTGCTTCATCGCTTATCGTGGTGTAGCTCGGAATGCATCAGGCGATCTGGTGGATTGTCACACTGGCAAATTCGTAAACAACGTAGGGTGTGTTGTCGAAATGTCCCGTGAAGAGTGTGATGCCAATCCTGATCAGACTTGTTCTCGAGGTCTTCATGTTGCAGCTTTCGAATATGCTCGCGGCTTCGGACGTGTTCTTATCGAAGTGAAAGTCAATCCTCGTGATGTTGTAGCTATTCCTACTGACTATAACGGTCAGAAGATGCGAACTTGTCGCTTCGAGGTTGTTGCCATCAATGCTGAGAATGCTTACGACGGTACTGAACTCAATACTCCTCTCTATGATGTGGATGAGGATGATGAGGATGGTGGGTATTACGACACCTATGAAGAGGATGATGAGTTTAGTGGAGACGAGGATGATCTCGTTGATGACATGATTGTCGGTTCTACCAAGTCTGGTCACGATGGGTGGAAGACTCAGGCACGCGACAGTCATGGTCGCTTCCTTCCCAAGAATTGATCTTATGGTGGAGGGTAGTAGATAAATTAATTTTATTACCCTCCACAATTTAGATCAGAGAAAGAAGGTGTCATATGATAAAACTAATTACCAAAATATTAATTGCTCTAGGTATTAAAGAAAGACCATCTGTAGATCGACACAAAATAAAAGGTGTATCATTATCAATCCCTGGTATTGAACCATTACCAAAACTCAAGGAAAAATCTAACTCTTAGGGTGAGTTGGTGTTAGTGCGTGTGAAATTCCCAACTGGAGGTTCCAGTTGGGAATTTTTTGTTGCCTAATTTTGGAGGTAGGAATTGGGCCAGAATGAGTTCCCTAAAGGGGCCACCTTCGGCCTTATTAGGAATAAAAATACTCTGCTCTTTTTCGAGAGCAGAGTATTTAATTTATCGGCTTTGCTGAATTAATTTAAGTATTTTTGCTGCTGTTTCCTGTCGCTTTTTTACTCTTTGGTTTACTTTGACTTGATTGCGAAGCAACATTTTTATATTTCCTGTTCTTGAATAACTTAAAATATTAATCCATCGTGTGATGGTGGATTCAGATACATTCCATTTAATCCTTAGGTCTTTATGGCTTAGTTGATAGTTACTTAGATCATGCATAAATTCCAAATACCTATCACCAAATCTTTCTTTCAGCCTACTTTTAAGTTTCTGTACTTTGATTGAGTCAGTCATTTTACTTTCTTTTTAAGGCGCAGCAGGAGCTACCAAGACAGCATATACAGATAACGCCAAAATGAAAATGATAGTTCCTATGCATACCCTTCTTTCAAAAGTTTGCCAGGGTCCTAATTTCTTTTTCTTCATTTTATTCCTCGTCTTCGAATTCTACCTTTCCAGTTCTCTTGATCTTTCCACGTTTCCGAGTATCAAAAGACCATCCATGTCGGAACTTGGCATGGTTTTTCTTGTCAATCTTCTGGACGGATTCTTGAATGAACATTTCATCGAGTTCATCCTCATCTTCCCAATCACGAACTTTAGGCATCATCTTCCCTTTCTTTGATTGATGATATTGTTGATTGCCTCAATGGCGTCTAAGATTTGCCAGACTTGGGCGCCACAAAGAGCTTCCAAAATTTCCTCATAGTATTTTTCATACTCTTCTAGTTTATCCGTTTTCATATGTTTGAATTGATGAAAGTCAGGAATGACTGTATCATGTTCTAAAACATATTTTCGAACAAATGGGATTGGTTTTGCTCTTTTCTTCATACACATAGTTTATCCATTCTTTAAGGAATTGCAAGTTAAAAAAGATAAGGCTAGATAATACATCTAGCCCTATCTTAACTCTCTTTATTGCATCCTTAGTTATATCTCCACTCCCAAAGGAGATATTAGAAAGAGAGTTTTGTATCAGGCCTCAACAGAAGTATTGGTCTCAACTTCCTCCAGAGTTTCATCCTCAGTTTCCTCTGCATTATCATTTGCAGTATCAACAGGAGTGACTTTTACTCCATCAGGAATGACAGGAGTATCGTTCTTCTTTGCCTTTCGAATTTTCTTGGCTCGAATTCCAGGAATAAGTTCGACACAAAGATCAAGTCCTTCATGTTCAGCTTCAGGGAATTCACCAACAGTTTGATAGGTAACAATATCATCTCCCACATTTAGGGGAGAGTTACCTTTATCAGTGACAGTAAAGACTCGGATCCACTGACCCTTATCATTCTTCATTTTCTTGTTGTCCTTATTCAGACCAGCAAGAGCAGGGGGATTAACAGTACAACGCCAAGATTCCTTGCCATTGTCATAAGCCACCAAATGGTAAGGCTTGTGCATGATTCGAATACCCATTATTTCTCCTTTGTTTCTAAATGAGTTTTGTTATTTGGAACACTTGTTATGTTATCGTCATATTACGGTATGTCAATAATTTTTTTAAGTTGCAAATCCCAAGAGAGTTGTAGGAAGAATTGCAAAGATGCAACCTGAAATAAACGGAAGGGCACAATACCAATACCACTTCATGGGTTCAGTAAGAATCCACCCTTCACATTCTCCTGGATTTATAATCCAAACATATACAAGATATGATGACATTAGGATAAATCCAGTACAGAACATAAGAAAAATAATCCTATGAACAAAACCTGAAAAGAAAAACAGAAGGCCAATTGCAACCCAAAACATCATAATTATTCCTCCTCTTGAAGTTTATTTCTCTTATGTTTCAAAATGGAAACAAGTTCCTCATGAAGTTCGATTTGTTCATCTATCAAAGTTTTCCTTTTTTCAATAGGAATATCGTCACTTAACATCAAACCTAAATGTTCTAGTGGAATCATTTTATGCCATTGAATATTTTTCATTTTATTCCTTATTAAGAATAGTTTTTTAGGTTATAGATGGTCAATCAGGCTGATATCCTAAAACATCTACAAATTTGTCCGTGGAGACGAAAGTATCATACTTCGTTTTCCTGATCCATTCAGTCTCGACTAGGTACTGAGACATATCACCCTTTTCATATGCAGCCATGCACCGATTAAACCAATTTTTAATAGACTTGGGTTTGTTAGGATGATTGTCAAAAATATCCCATGTAATCGAAATACAGTGCCTGAAATCAATATCACCTAGAGTGCAAGTATCATATGTCAACCACCGGAAAATCATAATGGCAGTTAGGTAAATTTCAGAAATGACAACAACATTTTCTAGGTAATCATCACTGTTATCAATATTCCAAACCTTATTCTTTCCGTCTAAGATGGATTCCATCGAAGTATAATCTTCAGGATCAGAATTATCAATCACCCTTTTGAGTTTGGAATCTTCAATAAGTGATTCGATATGGGAAGGATCATAACTCTTTTTAATCTCAGGTAGATCCTGAACATTCATCTTATTATTGGCAAACATATATTGCATTGTTTTCTCCATGAATCTAATTATATGAATAGATTAGGGATTGCAACTGGTTATCGCAAGGTTATATAGAACCCAAATTTCTTTTTAATACCTTTCAAATGTTCTCTTACATCAATAGGAGTCAATGGAAGAGAAACAGGTACACCAAAATAACTTTTCCATTCATTGTTATCCCTAGGCCATCGTTCATGTCTGCATTGTATAGTGGTTCCGTTATTATCAATTATTAACTTATTAATATAGAACTTAAATTTACTACCTTGTTTTTAGGTGTAAATCTCATTGATCCATTAATCCCAATCAAGTTAGGTATAAATTGCTTAAAATAATCCAGAAGAATATCTTCAAGTTCCTTCTGAGGATTACGACTGATCATTTCCTTATCGAAATCATATTTAGCTAAGGTAAGATCAGTTTTAGCCTTTTCAATTTTTTCCTGCTTCTCCAATAGAATATCAATAGATTCACAGAATGTATTTGACATGATATTAGACATGGTTAATTCTCCATATTTTTGTTATGAACGAATTATATAGATGTGTTAAGGAATTGCAAATGATTATTTTTAGGCATAAAAGAAACCCCTGAGGATGGTTACGTTACCTCAGGGGTTTCTATTTATCAGGACCATTTGGTTATCCAGTAGCCTTCTTAAAACTGGTTTACGACTGGACGCGGCACCATCCTCACCAGTGTCGAGATTCCAGAGAGTATCCTTGGCATTCTGAATTCCCTGCCAGCAAGTGTATGTCCCTGGGTCATCTTCCTTGACGACTCTCCTCAGACGAGTACCTGCCAGGAGTTTCTCAACACGCTTCGGGTCATACGACCGTTGCATCTTGGCGAACTCTGGATCTGGATTACCTCTTCGGATGTTTTCAGCAAACGTATAGTAGCTCATTTTTTCTCCCTGCTCACATGATATGGATGGGGGAAGGAATGTCAACTCCAGTTGACGTAACATTTCAGATCCTGCTTGATGCCTTTGAAGTGGGAAGTGAACTCCTGGGGAGTCAGCGAGAGCTTCGGATGATGAGTGGAGCAAGGACCGGACCACATGCCCCATCCACCGTCATAGGTTCGAACTTCAACATCCTTGCCATTCAGATTGACCAAAATGGAGTGAACGTAGATCCGAAACTTGCTGATGCAGTTCTGCGGAGTGAACTGAACGTAGACGCATACGTCCTTCAGTTCGGGCATGAACTGCTTGAAGTGATCTCGCAGCATGGCTGCAATCTTCTGAGTCGGTTGAAGCCGACTATTGGCCATGGTCTGTTCTGCTTTGAGGTCTTCCAGTGCATTCTTCGCATGCATGACCGCAGTAGATTTGTCGATCATCGTGTCGATGGCCTCAGCCAGTTCTTTAGAAAGGATAATAGCCATGTTGTTCTCCCATTGGCTTGTTGATTGATACTCACATGATACCAATCAGATAAGGGATTGCAACATAAAAAAGAAGGGAGAGTGCTGACTGAGTTAAAAGCACTCTCCCCTCGACGCTGGCTTACTCCTAGATATGACTAGGAAAAAATAACTCCAGTCCTAAGACTGGAGTTATTGTTGGCACCTTGGGCAGGATTCGAACCTGCGACCACCTGCTTAGAAGGCAGAGGCTCTATCCGCTGAGCTACCAAGGCTTGAGTGGGTTGAGCTACCGGAGCATAATCCCTGGTGATGGAGTGGCACCATCAAAGCGTTGTGTTCCCTATAAGGTACTAACTATTGGCTCACGACTCGTCCAGATATGATGCGGTTGTGGGCAGCAGTTACCCACTTCCGACTTAAACTCTAATTATATACAACAGCCTGCATATCTGAGGGGAGATGTATATGAGTTCTGGCATATCAACTCCAATCTAATTTAACCTCTCCAGTTAGAGGTCAGATGAATCTCAGTGAAAAGACGTTTTGGCCCTTCGCCTTGGACAGTCTCAACACCCGCGATTTCATCCTAGCGAGTGAGAATTTATAGGGTAACTTAGTCCTACAAGATTAATCCTTTTACCTGTCCGCAGAGTAGGATTAAGTCACACTATTAATGGATTGAATGGGAATCGAACCCATAAACTGCAGGATCCCTGACAGTTTGCGATAGTCCCTCAAAGACTACCAAAACATCCAGTATCAACTCTTAAAAGAATATTGCGAGATCGTTTATAATTAATCCCGCACTGCGAGTGCGAATCGCCGGTGGCTTTGTAGAGGAGTTTTTCGCACTCTCCTCATTTTGTCCACCCTAATGATGGTGGCTCCACCATTTACTAAACGTGACAACCACTATACCGTTTAGTTTGGCTTCGCCATTTGTTTTTTGTTATGTTGACATTATAGTTGGGTCTAAAGGAATGTCAACACTTTTTTAATATCACATGAAACTATTTCCCAAAGGATAGTGACATTCCCACAGATTAGAGCAGTTGTAGGCGATCATCTCCTACTAACCCCTCTCTTGCTCAATTATTCAGAATCGCTGTAGGTCCGGAGCACCGGATATTCTCACGCCAACGCACTTATTCTTTACCCTAATTTAAGTTTTAATCTAGTATTCACCGCCGTCTCAGCAAGTTTCATGTTTAATACCGGGAGCGGGACTCGAACCCGCACGCTCGTTAAGAGCAGGAGATTTTCTTACCACTACAGCTTTCACTGCCTTCATAGTTTGTGGTCTGGACTATATCTTCACCTTCATCATTACATGTTAAGGTGTTCCGTGCTATATCCTGTACTCAGGTAGTCTCTGAACCTTCCTCATATTCTATTGAACTTAGAGGCTCGGCTGCTGATTGACCAATTTCCCATAGTTTTATAACCTTCGCATTCGTCGTTTCCAACCATGCTGTAGTCATGGGAACTCTAAGGTTATTCCAGCAATTCTCGGAATTCTCATTCAATGATTTCTCATAGATGACTCACTGTTTATCTAAATGCCTGTGCAATTTACCATGATCTTTCCTAGAAATAATAAGATTTTCAACCTTGTTATTTTTAGGTTTTTCATCCATATGATGCACGACTTCATTATTTAGTAACTGTCTACCTAAAATAGTTTCTGCTATTTTTTTTTTTTGTGTTTCCAAATATATCCTCCACCTCATGCGTTTTCGTAATTATTGGTTGCTAATTCCTTTTTACGAAGTAATTTTCTACAATCTTTACAAAGACCTGCAGAGGTTTTTCGTGAAGTCATAAACTTAATTGCACAAGCCTCACACTTATGAGTATAAAGTGTTCGTTTTTTGAATTTGTGATAACGTTCCCTGGAACCTTTCCTTTTTGCTTCCAGATAACATTCTCTGCAAATTCTACGACCTTTAGATCTCTCTTTTCCACAATTTTTACATATTAGCATAATTCGATTATACCAATTCACTCTGGTCAAGAGAAAATTCGAAGTCTCCGGTGTCTGCCTATTCCACCACCCCGGCTTAAGTATTTTTCTACATTATAAATTTGTTAAAGATCACTGTTTTCTATGTTTATATTATAATAGTCTTTGAAGGAATGTCAAATAATTTTTGAATTTAATTCCTTTGCTTTAACATTAGCTTCTTTTAATGCCTTAGCAAATGCACACTTTTCAGTTTTACCTACATTCAATTTTTCCCATGTTTCAACAACTTCAATCACCCCTTTAGAATGAGTAGAAATCATTGTAGGAGTTACTCCCTTTTCCACCTTCATAAGACCGATTCTCTTGTAAATTCCTTTACAAGTGTTAGGCATTTTTGCGGCAGATGCTTTAACTACATACTCAACCATCATTTTATTCTCCTTAAATAGTAATGGCAATATATTGATATTTCACCCCTACATATTTGTTATTAGGGGTATTCCATCCATAATCAATTTTATAATCAGGACCATTAATAAATGATAGGTCACTAATATCCAAATCGCACAACCCGAAAGTATCGCTGATTTCCTTAGTCAGACGATCTACTTTTTTCTTTAGGTTAGAATTGGTCAGACGATCTTTGAAAATCCACTTGTAACGCCTCTTTCCGCCAGAACGCTTATCTGCATATTGACACCCAAAGCCTAGAGTTTCAGATACAAATTTACAGACTTCTTTCCGTTCTGCTTCTGATACATTATCAGCAGTAATCATTTTATTCCTTTCCATCGTTTAATGGATAAATTGATTCTCGGAGTTCCTACTTCATTCCAAATAAGAATGGTATGAACTAAGATCCTTAAAGACTTGAATGACTTGGCCGCCATACTATCATAGTAAGGTTGACCCTGATTGTTCATTCCATGAAATCCAACACCTAAGATCCAATACTTCTCAAAGGGATGCCAGTGAATATGAGCAACATAATACTCACCTTTGAATGGTTCATGCACTACAACTTCAACACTTGGGTTTCGGTTGTACTGAGAATAACATTCGTCCCTCTTTGCATGAATTGCTTTTACGAGTTCTGATGTGTTTTTATATTCTTTTGCGTTTAACATGATTGTATCATAACGAATGGATAAGGAATGTCAATAGTCTTCTTCATCTAGGATTTCATCTATCAATTTGCTTGTGATCTCATTCCTGCGTTTGATGTCTTCCTGTTCTTCTTTTGTAGGAATCTTACGAAGATCATCAAGTACCGTATCATCCCAATGAGGGGTGAAATTAACTTTACGGTAAAATTCGTTCTCACGATTTTCAGGTTTAATATAAAAATCAGGAGGATCTAGTTTCCTAGTTAATTGAGGTATTTCATATGCTTCAAGATCAGGGTAGAGATTTGACAATCGTTGGCAGGCTCTCTTCGCGTAATCCTGAACCTTCGTCCACTCCTTTGGTAAACGCTCCAAAACATTGGCTTCAAAAAAATCGGCCAGTTTTGACCTAACTTGGTATTTATCAAGTTCAGGATTCTCTTCCTCAATTTTCTTCTTTGGATTGTCCCAACATCCAATCCACATCCGACAAGCCGAAAGTTTATGGTAACGGATGAATCTTTCTAGGGTGACAGATTCGATATAGTCGCATAAAAGAAGGATTGCCTTCGCCCAATCCTCGTTTATGTCATCAGGGAAATTGTATAGAGCAGCATATTCACAAGTGTGATCGGTGTAGGGGATTAACCCGAAATCCTGATATGCGTGCCATTCAGCAAGATGATGGTCATACCAATATGACCTCTTGGCTAATGTTTCTTTTTCATTTTGAATCAAACCACAATTACATATGTCCGACTCTTCTGATGATTCTTCGTGAAATTCAATATCTCCGGCCCCATTAAACCACTTAAATCCTGTTCCGTAGTGAAGAAATATATTCTCGACTACTTGTTCAGGCGTTTTGAAAAGTGAGGGATATGTATTCCACATGTATTGAGATATTTCGTGAAATGTTTTCATGTTGATTATCATATTGAATAATTAAGGGATGTCAAATTTAATTTTCTTATTTCCTACTAATCGACTGATTGCCCACCTAAAATCACCATTATACATTCCGCTCAGGTGGTCAGCCTCTTCCCATACGGTTAAAATTATTTCGGCTAATCGTTCTTTCTCTTCCTCAGTCAAATTTTCAGTCATAATTTTTACCTTTCTTTTTGTAATAGTTATTTTATTGTCCTTGAATAGAAGGCCCACATTTCTTTGAGTGAAGATGGTGAAGGATAAATTATTAAGATTTGATCAAGAGGGTGTACTTTGTTATCCAATATGAGGGTACATTCTTTCTTTGATCTAATGATAGT
>Ga0102941_1000352_pt1 | contig 20994 bp, 18 predicted proteins | sample SalPonR2_C_D2_MG_FD_79281 | JGI IMG/M metagenome (GOLD analysis project Ga0102941, IMG submission 79281) | Salt pond soil microbial communities from South San Francisco under conditions of wetland restoration - Salt Pond MetaG R2_C_D2_MG | ecosystem: Environmental > Aquatic > Marine > Intertidal... | reverse complement strand
CTCCTTAGCCTCATCGGCCCCCTGGGCCAGGAGCTGGCGGTGAACCTGTGGGGTATCAATTTTGTGTTTGCCGCTCTGGCGGCCATTCTGGCAAAAAAACTCATCGGGCGTTTTGATATTCAGTTTACCGTTGATAACCACGCCCTTACCCGCATAGCCGGCCTCTCGGTGGACCTGATGGTAGCTTCCGCAGTCGGTGCCATCTCTCTTGTAGTGGTCGTACGTTATTGGGTGCCAATCACCGTCATGAGCCTGATCGGCGGCGCTCTGGTGTTGCTGACCGTCCCCTATCTCTGTTCCCGTATCTTTGAGGACCACCGCTTCGATCGCCTCATGATCATCTTCGGCGGAGTTACCGGGACCATGCCCACAGGTTTGGCGCTGTTGCGGGTAATCGATCCCGATTTCGAAACCCCTGCGGCGGCGGATTACATGTTCTCTGCTGCGGTGGTCTTTGTCATCCTGATACCCTTTATCCTGGCGATCAATCTTCCCGCTTACAGCTACACCACAGGTAATCCCCTCTATTTCTGGGTCGCCCTGGGTATTGCCCTTAGCTATTTTCTGCTGGGAATAATCGGTTTTATCGTCCTGGCAAAAAAACGGGCCTTTCGGTCACTCCATAGGCAGTGGCTGTTTCGGGAGAACCGTTAAGACTCGCCTCTCATTGTGTTACAGGCTGAGTTTTAGCTTTTAAGTTTTTTACATCCACCTCAAGAGGGCGAGTTTTTTATGAGTAAAATAGAGCTTGTTCCTGCCAGGCCGAGAAGGAATAGAACAATCCGTCCGACGGTACCGGTGAGGGCAAAAGTGCCTGAAAGCGCGATCATTGTCCACATCATTATGAGGATCTTAAGCTTTGTACGTCTGGAAAGGGCGCGTTCCTCCTGAAAACGGCGGATAAAAGGCCCAAAGCGACGGCTGTTCAGAAGTTTTTCATACAGCCGGTCCGAACTTCGCGCGTAGCAGCCTGCGGCTGCCAGTAAAAAAGGGGTGGTTGGAAGTCCGGGCAGGATAATGCCGATAAAACCCAACCCAACACTGAGTGTTCCGCATATGATAAGGATAATTTTAAGCATCTGCGGTTAAGATATCACGAAAAAAGGTTTTTAACACAAGAATCTGCACCGGGACGTGACCGGGACGCGACCGGGATGCATACTCTTGTGTTCTTTTATTATTCCTTATGGAGCGAGGGAGGATACTCACCCCTTTCTATCGCACCCATGATAGCGGCTCTTAGTTCCGGCTTATCCTCCCGGTAGGTAATTCCGTACCATTTTTCTTCCGTCTCAATTACAGGCACTTTTAAGCCCTTTTTAAGTAGAATACTGATTACATCGGGAATATAGAACTCGGATTTTAGCTCACTCCCATGGTTTGAAAGAAAATCTGTAAAATACTCCTGTATGTAGGGAAAGATGGCGGGGGTACTGACCCACATATTCATTGATACAAAGCTCTCTTCATCAAGTATGCGGTTTGAACTATCCACGATTTGCCCTTCTTCGGTTCTTCCGATTCCGTGGACTTCTTCTATCTCTGAAAGTGCGTTCGACCCATCGACCCGACAGATTCCGCGGGATACTACCCCGTGGGGAGAGAGGGTGTTTTTTAGGCGGTAGCCGATCAAAGCTGCATGGAGGGTTTCCGGGTTTATTTCATCGAGAAACCGGGATGCAGAGAGAAATGAGGTTTTTCCGTAGAAATCATCGGCGTTAATGACAATAAAAGGACCATCTACCTGTGAAGCGGCTGAAAGCAATGCGTGGGCTGTGCCCCAGGGTTTTTCCCGTTTTGACGGAACTTCAAAACCCTCTGGAATCGCATCCAGCTTCTGAAATGCATATTCCACCTTAATAGTGTCGGAAAACTTCGAGCCGACTTTTTGCTTAAACTCTTCCTCTATGTCCGGTCTGATAATACACACAACCTTGGAAAACCCCGCCCGCTGGGCGTCGAAGACTGAATAATCTATGATGGTCTCCCCCTCCGGGCCTACACCGTCGAGCTGCTTTAGTCCCCCGTATCTAGAACCCATTCCCGCGGCCATTATAATAAGCGTTTTATCCATATCAACTTCCTCACTGTGTAAATCTTATTGTATCCAGCTTTATCCTACATGAAGTCGTTTATTTTAGGAATAAATATTTTAAAATTTTCTCTGATGGGGCCTTGCAGCCTTTACCGCCGTGTTTCTTCTGTTCCGTTATCGTTTTGGCGGAATGTGAGTACGTATACATAATAAATGTGAAATTTCAGTCCTTTTATGAGTAAAAACAGAGGGTAAAATTGCGGTAACTCCTGTTTTATAAGATAGCACCCTTTGAATTTTAAAGGAATTTTCTTGACAGAATCAGCGTATCCGCTATAGTATTGAATACGTATACATAACTGAAACAATTTGGAGTGAACAATGGCCGAATCGGACAAAAGGATACCTGTACGGGAAGCAGAAAATTTCTTAATCGATATCTACAGAGAAGTTGGACTGCCTGACGGCGATGCAATCCACTGCGCAAAGTGTGCCGTGCAGACTAATTTATGGGGGGTGGATTCCCATGGAATTCTGCGTACTCCAATTTATGTTGAACGTCTTCGTAACGGTGCGATCAAAAATCATCCCCAGATAAAAACTCTTAAAGGCGGGGACAAGGCCATGGAACTCATGGATGGTGATTCCGGTCACGGCTATGTAGTAGGCCGCACCGTCATGAACAGGGCAATTGAAAAAGCCCGAAACTATGGAACGGCGGCGGTGGTAGTCAGGAACAGCAACCACTTCGGGGCCGCTTCCCTCTACGCTCGGATGGCCGCCGAGGAGGGGATGATCGGCGTTGTTGCAACAAATGTTATGCCGAATATCGGAATGAAGGGAAACAAAAAGCCCTCAACCGGAAATAATCCGATCGCAATGGCTGCTCCTCTTTCAGGAGAGTTTCCCTTTTCACTGGATATTTCCCTAAGTGCGGTTGCAGGCGGGAAATTACTCCTTGCCAGTAAGAAGGGGGAGAAAATTCCCACCAACTGGGCAGTTACGAAGGAGGGGCTTGAAACCGACGACCCGGACGAGGGGTTTAAAGGGTTTCTTTTGCCGGTGGGAATGCACAAAGGTTTCGGACTTTCCCTTTTTGTAGATGTGATAACCGGTGTGTTGAGCGGCGGGGCCTTCAACCGTGAACTGAAGAGCATGTATAAACACTCACAGGACCCCAGTCTTACCTCGCATATGTGCGCGGTATTCAACCCCGATGTGTTTATGGAGAAGGACGAGTTTGTAGAACGAATGGATGAACTCAGTGTACGGGTGAAGCAAACTCCTATGGTAAATCCCGATGAAACTCAATTGATTCCAGGGGAACTGGAATGGAAAACCGAGCAACAGCGGCAAAAAGAGGGAATTCCGGTACCGGCGGAGCTGATTAAGGATTTAAACAAGCTTGCAGAGGACCTGCAGCTTGAAATATCGCTATAAAAAGAGAGGATTAATATGAAAGAACAGAAAGAGTTTAAATTGGAGAAGAGAGATTCGGTTTGGTACCATGAAAATAGTGCCCATGTAGTTGCGAAGTACGCGAAAGAGGTGTGCGATGTTGCAATACTTCCGATAGGGGCGATTGAACAGCATGGGGCCCACGCTCCCACGGGTATGGATACTTTCAATGCAGTTGGGATTGCAGAGAAGGTCGGAGAGAAAACCGGAGCAATGGTCCTTCCCTGTCCCATGTACGGCTCCCACCCGCACCACCACTGGGGAATGGTAGGTACTATTCCCCTCACTTATGAAACCCATATCGGGCTTCTTATGGATATTGTTCGCGGCGCTGCTGTGGCGGGGTACAATAAATTTATCATCATCTCCGCCCACGGACAGGTAATGTCTACGCTGGTGGCGGTGCATAAGCTTGGTATAGAAGGGTTTTTTACCCTCTCTTCTACCTGGTACGACTTCCTCCGGGATGATAAAAAGGTCCTGGATGATTACATGTGGCATGCTGATGAGGCAGAATCTTCAGTAGGCCTGTATCTGTATCCTCAATGGATGAACCAGGACCTTGCAGAAAAGGGCGGCGGTCACGGATTGATCGACGGCAAATGGAAGATGGCCCCCGGGCAGGCGGCCGAACCCGGCATGTTCTACCACTTTGAAGGAACCTTTGCACTTCCTGAAAAGGATGACCTGGATAACGGCGTTATTGGTGATCCTGAAAGGGCCAGTCGCGAAAAGGGTGAAGAGCTGGTTGAGGGTGTTGTAGGCCATTATTCCAAGCTGGTTGAAGAAATTAAATCGAAATACCCCTGCGGTGTAAATCCTCTAGGATTTAGAAACCCCCTTGGATACACCGGTGCAGCGGATATTAAGTACGATGAACACCATGACGACAAGGGACAGCTGAAAAAATAGCGTATCCTTTGTCTCTATGTGAAAGAAAGGGGAGGGCCGGATGTGTAGAAAGCGCTGTGCTGCATACGGGTCCGGCCCCCTTTCGTGCTAAAACGCTAAGCGAGGTGCATACATGAAATTAAAGAATAAAGTAGCCATTGTAACCGGTGGTACTAAGGGTATCGGTTACGGTATTGCGGAGGAGTATTTACATGAAGGGGCAAAAGTTGTAATTACCGGTCGTAATGCCGAAACCGGGGCCGCAGCTGAAAAGCAGCTTGCCGGAATAAATGGGAATGTGAAATACATACAGTGTGATGTTGCAGATGTCAAAGATCTGCAGATGATCGTTGATAAAACGGTTGAGCATTTCGGTCGTTTGGATGTGTACGTTGCCAATGCCGGAATAAATGATTCAAATAAAACTCATTTTCTCGATATTACCCCCGAACAGTACGACAAAATCATGAACGTAAACCTGCGGGGAATGTTCTTTGGTGACCAGTGCGCGGCACGTCAAATGAAAAAGCAGGGAGACGGCGGGGCAATAATAAACATGTCCTCGGTAAATGCCTATCTCGCCCTCGACTCACAGATGGTATACACCACGAGTAAAGGGGGCATACAGCAAATGACGAAGGTCCAGGCGGTCGCACTTGCCCCGTATAATATTAAGGTAAATGCGATGGCCCCCGGTCCGATCGAAACCGAACTGATGCGCAGGGTTGGCTCTGATGATCAGCTTATGAATACCATCCTCAGCAGAACACCGATAGGGCGGATTGGGTCTACCAAAGAGTGCGGACGACTGGCTGTGTTTCTGGCGTGTGAAGACTCGGACTTTATTTTCGGCCAGTCAATTTATAATGACGGCGGCCGGGGTTTTCAGGCCTATCCGACCCCTGGATACAAAACTGTAACTGATGAAGAGTATGAGCTCCTCAAAAAAGTTAAGAAGGATTCAAGTAATGAATAAACCTAAAGTAGCTATTATCACTTTTGGTGATTATCGAAAAAACGAGTGGGAGAAGGTGTTCAAAAACCTCACCGAACCCCGCCATACAAAGGCAATCGAAAATCTCAAAAAGCTGCCGATTGAAGTGCTTTACAAGGAAGCAGTCTCGCGTACCAGAGAAGATATTACTGATGCAGTGGATGAACTGAAGGGCAAGGGCGCTGAGTTCTTTATTGCGCACACTCCCTGCTGGACATCGCCAAATCTCGTGGTGTATGGAGTGCAGCGGATGGGCTTGCCGACCATCGTGCTGGGAAACCGAGACTCGGCCACCCACGGCAACGTGGGATTTTTCGGAACCTGCGGTGCACTGAGCCAGATCGGGTATCCGCACAAACGGGTACGTATCGATTACGATGATGCAAACCTGGGAAAACGGGTTCTGCCCTACATCCGTGCGGCCATGGTCAAATCACGCCTCAAGGGTTCGGTGTTCGGCTACTTTGGCGGAAGGTCGATCGGAATCGATACCGCTCAGTTCGATGCCATGCAGTGGCGTAAGATGTTCGGCGTCGATGCTGAGCACATCGACCAGCTGGAAATAGTGCGTCGGGCCAGGGAGATCGATCCGGCCCGCGTCAAGAAAACGCGTGAGTGGCTGGAGGGCAGCACTAAAGAGGTCCAGTACAACAACGATAAACTGACTCAGGACGGATTCGATTTTCAGATTGCCTGTTATCTGGCTACAAAAGATATCATCAAAGATTTGAACCTCGAATTTACCGCTGTCAAATGCATGACCGAGCTTTCACACCACTACGCCCCGCAGTGTATGACCGCTGCCCTGCTGCCGAGCAACTACGATGCCGAGGACGGTGAGAAAGACGGAATTGTAATGGCCTGTGAAGCGGATGCCGATGCGGCGCTGACTCAGCAGATACTCAAGATTATCTCCGACGGCAAACCTACCTATTTTGCCGATGTAAGTCACATCGATGATGCCCGCAGCACCATCTACTGCGTAAACTGCGGCGCCGCCTGTGCATGGTACGGGGCCCGCAGCAAGGATCCGGCCGAAAACATGAAGGCCATAACTATTAAGCAGTCAGTACGTCCGGGAGTCGGGGGAATAACCTATTTTACTGCCGCACCTGGACCGACTCAGCTGGCACGCTTGTACCGCAAAGACGGGAAATACTACATGGCGATTATCCCCAGTGAGGCGGTAGAGCCTTCCCAGGAGTTGATCGACGAGTTCATTGAAGCCCGCGGCCCGCACCAGCTGCCGACCCTGTTTGCAAAGGTAAGTTTTGATTTAGATTCCTTTGTAGATGAGTACGGTTCGAACCACATTTCCGGTGTCGATGGAAACTATGTTGATGAACTGATCGAAGTCTGCAAAATGCTGGACATCGAACCGGTTGTATTTCAATAAGGAGCTGAAATGGAAATTACACACACAAACGCAGTCAAGAAACTCTTGAAAGAGAAAAAGAAGGTCTCCGGCGCCTGGGCGCAGGCGGCCAGCAATATCACCAGCCAGATTCTGGCGGAAGCTGGCTTTGACGTGTTGATGCTGGATATGGAGCACGCGCCGGGAGATATTCTCACCCTTATCAGTCAAATCCAGTCGATGCAGGGATATCCGGCCGTGCCGTTTGTACGGGCCCCCTGGAACGATTTTGTACAGATCAAGCGTATTCTCGATGCCGGTACTTACGGCGTACTGGTTCCCTACGTAAATACGAAGGCCGAGGCTGAAGATGCGGTCAAGGCCATGAAATATCCCACAAAAGGAATCCGGGGAGTAGCCGGAAGCCCGCGGGCGGCCCACTTTGCCAACAACTCTATTGAGTACTTTAAGAGTGCGAATGACGAGATTGTACTGATGACAGCGGTGGAGACCGGAACGGCGGTTGAGAATCTGGATGAAATTCTCCAGGTACCCGAAATTGACGGAATTTTTATCGGTCCGGCCGACTTAGCCACCAATATGGGCTATATGGCCGATGCCTCCCAGCCCGAGGTACAGAAGGCAATTCGTACAATAGAAGAGAAGGTCAACGCTTCCGATAAATTTCTCTCCACCGTTGCCGGAAATTGGGAGGACGCCCGAGCAAAATATGAACGGGGTTACAACTTGTTGATGATGATGTCGGATACAACCACTTTGAGCAAGGTGGCTCGGACCCTGGTGGGAGACTTCAAAAAGGACTTCCCCCAGCACTAGAGGTGGTTCTACACACTACAAAAACACTCCAGACTTTAACTGCCGAAGCAGCTATTATAAGAAAGCCGGAAAGCAGGGGCGACCCGCTCTCCGGCTTTTTCAATTGGTTAGATTGCGGTGCTCCCGGGCCGGCTGCTCAGAAAAGCGGTATGCCCTCGGCGGTTGTGCGAAGACTGTAGAGAGATGTCTGGGCGGTGAGGTACATCGTATTCATATCCGGTCCGCCCCAGGTGAAGTTGGCGGCGATTTCTGGGGTGTAAAGCCGGCCGATCAAGGTGCCCTCCCTGTTGAAGATTTGTATACCCCTTGGGCCGCTGCAGAAAAGAAGGCCCTCCCGGCTGAATTTCATCCCGTCGGCCACCCCCGGGCCGTCGGTAATAAGCTCCGCCCATACTTCGCCCCCGGAAAGGCTCCCGTCTTCGTGAAAAGAGAACCGGCGGATATGCTGGAGGTCTGAGTCGTTGACAAACAACTCTTTATCGTCGGGGCTTACGCATAATCCGTTGGGTTTAGAAAAGTCATCGGCCAGCAGGGTCAGTTCATTGTTATCGGGATTGATGGCGAAGACCCCCGTAAAACTCAGTTCCTGGGAGCGGGGAATGCCAACTCTCCCGCTTCTGCCGGGAGTAGGGTCGGTAAAGATAATTGTTCCGTCACCTCGAACAATTACATCATTCGGGCTGTTAAGGGGAGTGCCCCGGTACCTGTCGGTCAGGACCGTGCGGGATCCGTCAAATTCGGTTCTGCTGACTGCGCTGGTGCCGTGTTCGCAGGTGATAAGGCGTCCCTGCCGGTCGAAGGTATTTCCGTTTGCAAGGTAGCTATTTGGGCGCATAAGCTCAATACCGCTTTGAGGGTACCATCGGTATATTCCATTGCCCATAATATCGCTAAAGGTTAGATGATGTTCGTAGGGGTTCCAGGCGGGACCTTCAAGAAAGCGGAAATTTGTCGCAATTTGGGTAAAGGGGTAGCTAGTAGCGAAAAGTCCCTCACCTTCCGGGAGAAAGTGTTCATAGTTCATGTGATCTCCTTCACTGTTCCTCGTTCTAATAAACGGCCCTGCAAAAACTGATGGGCTATCGGCATTCCAGGGTCTTCTAATGCCTCCAGCAGTACGTTTATGGTGTTATCTACTAACTTTTCAGTATACTGAATATAGGTTGTGAGGTTGTAATTTGGCCAGCCGGCCATGGGAATATTGTCGAAGCCGACAACCGATAGATCCTCGGGGACTCTCAGTGCGAATTCGGTGCGGGCCACATCTAGTAAAGCCATGGCCATATAATCACTTGAGCAAAACACGGCGGTAGGTTTTTCCGGTGTGGAAAGCATAGCCCGGGCCGCCTCCAAGCCTGAGGGGTACTCAAAATCGCCCTCTCCCCGGGAAAAAAGGGAGAGGCCCTTTTCTTCAAGGGCGGATACAAAGCCCTCCTCCCTGTACCTGTTGGTGGAACTGCCGGATTCGCCGGCGATATAGGCTATTTTCTTGTGTCCCTTCTTTATAAGATAATCGGCTATTTCCCTTCCGGCATTCCGATTGTCGGTACATACGGAGTGAACACTGCCGCTTTCATTGACCCTGTTGAAAAGAACTACAGGGGTTTCAAAACGGCTGCACTCCTCAACCAGAGGAGATGAGAGGGTTGCGGAGGTAATAATGACCCCGTCCACCTGGTACTGGAGGGCGATAGGGAGGGTGTCCTCCACCGCGTGACTCCCGTTTATATCGAAAAGCATGACACTGTAGCCAAGGCTCTGCAGTTTTTGGGAGAAAAGATCCAATGCACGAATGTAAAAGAGGTTTTCAAACTTCTGCAGTACGATCCCGATTATTTTTGTTGAATTTTGAATAAGGCTGCGGGCTATTACACTGGGTTTATAGTTAAGTTCCTGGGCGGCATCGAGGACTCTCTTTCTTTTGTCTTCAGATACCTGTTTGCCGGGGGTAAATACTCTCGATACGGTTGCCTGGCTCACCCCCGCCACGCGGGCTACATCACGGGAAGAAACACGGTTGTTCGGTTTATGTGCCATACATCACCTTTTATGCCTTTTTTGAATCAAAAATTGAATACGTAAGCATTTTATGTGCTCTACACCCCATAGTCAAGTGTAATTTTTTTTCATGGGTAGTGCAGTTTAGTAAACCCTAGGAAGAATGATTGTTAATGATGCATACGTATACTGATAAAAATGTATTGATTTAGAGTAAAAAATATCTGCCTAAATCATCTTTTCAGTAAATTATTCGCGAAATTTTGAATATATCAGTTGTTGGGAGGAGAGTATTCTCGATATTTTATCATTTTTTTCTTGACACCTCCTAAAAGTGAAGCTACAATTTTCTTTAAGATGTATACGTATTCTTAAATGTAAGTATTGGTTTGTGTAAAAGACAGTCAGCTCAAGTTATGAGAACGGCTGTCATTAAATAAGGAGGAGAAAATGAAAAAAACTATTTTATTAGTTTTGATCTTGGCAGTGCTATTCGGAATGAGTGCATTTGCAGGCGGCCAGCAGGAAGCTGGTGGTGAAGCCGCGGCTGAGGCTGCTGCAGAGTTCGACATCGAAGCACCCGAAAAGGTTACCAGTATCGACATGATCGGGTGGGCCTTTCCTATTACCGAGTATTATGCAGATGAGCTCAAGAAGATGAACGCGGTGGAGAACCTCGAGGTTAATACCCAGCTGCTTGACTCGGCCAGTGCCCAGGAACAGGTACGCCTGGCCCTTTCAGGCGGAAAAGAGTCTCCCTACGCCATCGTTCATGCATCCAACTCCCAGATGAACGAGTGGGGGTTCAACGGCTGGCTTATGACGTTGGACGATCTTATCGAAAAGTATGGTGACGAGTACGATCTTGATGATATTCCCGAAAACATGTGGGATGCGGCGACGATAAACGGCAAGGTCATGGGAATACCTATCACCTCTAATACCTTCCAGCTGATCTATCGTGAGGACCTCTTCGAAAAACACGGAATCGAGGTTCCCGAAACCTACGAAGAAGTTATCAGCGCTGCTCAAAAACTCGATGAAAATGAGTCGAGTATAGATGTTGCCTTTACAATGAACCTCCACGCAGGGTGGGCATGGGAAATCGAATTCCTTCATTTTATTCGCGCTTTTGGCGGTAACTACATCAACGATGATAACACCTGTGCCTTTAACAGCGAAGCGGGTGTAAAAGCCCTCAATATGCTAAAAGATATTTCCGACAGGGCAATGGGGCAGGTCGGTATGTCCTACAGCATAGACGACAGTGAGATTGGCCTGCAAACAGGACGTCTGGCCTTCGCCAACATCTGGGCCAGCCGCGCCTCCGGAATGCTCGATCCGGATAAGTCTAATTATCCCGACGAACTCAAATTTGCCCCTTCTCCTAGACCGACTAAGAACGGCCCGCGCGGTGCCAGTACCTATAACGATTTTTACTGCATCCCGAAAACCAGCCAAGTAGACAAAGAACTTATCTTCAAAGTCATCATGGAAGCGGTGGATCTTGAGAGCCAGGAAAGGGCTGCCGGATACGGTATCCCCACGAGAAAGAAAGCAGTGGAGAGTGAGTATGCCGATGTCTACATGCCTGCGGCTATGGAAAGTTTGGCCGAAGGTGTTGGGGCCTACAAAGTCAGCCCGGCAAACCCAATTGCCCGTACCGCACTTGGGGAATATTTGCCCCTCGTAGGTACCGGAGAGCTCAGTGCGAAGGAAGCTCTTAAAAAGGCCGAAGAAAAATTCAACGAAGAGGCGAAAGCTCAAGGCTTTATAGATTAACGATTTTTACGTAAAGTAGTTACGGTGTTCTTCCCCATCCGGTTGCCGCCGGATGGGGTTTCACTGTATTCGTAGACGTGAAACCAGGAGAAATACGATATGAATCGAAAAACTTTTTATCGATTTACCGCCCCGAGCAACCTCCTCATGCTTACACTTATGGTCTTTCCGATTGTGGTTGCCGTTTTTATGAGTTTTCATTTTGTTACTTTCAGGAATATAGGATCACCCGAATTTAATGGTGTGCAAAACTATATCTACATCCTTTCCGATCCTAAATTCTGGCAAGCCTTTCGCTTCTCTATTTTAATAGTTATAGTAACTGTACCTTTTCAGCTTGTTATCGGCTTTATTGTGGCGCTCTTACTCGATCAGGTACAAACCAGGCTCAGGGGTATTTTGCTTGCAGGATTTCTTTTGCCCTTTATCGTTGTGCCGGTTGTCGGAACTATGATGTACAAACAACTCTTCCAAGTAGGGGGACTCTATGCGTGGTTTTTTGAACTGATCTTTAATCAATCATTTGTGTTTAACTCCACTTCGGTCCGTACCCTCATTCTCTTTCAGTTGATATGGTATGCAACTCCATATCCGCTTGTAGTTTTCTTTGCTGGTCTGCAGACTCTACCCGAAACTCACTTAGAAGCGGCGGAGGTGGACGGGGCGAGCAAATTCCAACAAGTATTCTATGTAATTCTTCCACACCTGCGACCTCTACTTCTCATGGCAACAATGATTTTGATTATGGATATGTACCGTATGTTTGATACCATTCTTGTCATGACCGAACAAAATCCGATTTACCACGCGGAAAACTTGATGATGTACAACTTTCGTATCGGAATGCAGGTGCAGCGACTTGGACGAGCAAATGCGACCGCTGTTATTACAATACTTTGTGTGCTGGTGGTTTTAATCCCCTGGCTACGCAAAACCTATCTTCAGGTAATGGAAAAGGAATAAACTATGAAACAAGTAAGAAATCCATACGGACGATTGGCGATGTGGATAGCCCTTGCCCTTTTCTTTGTATACAGCATAATGCCCTTTTTTTGGACGGCCCTGCAGTCGCTCAAAACTATTAGACAGGCCTTTGCAAGAAATCCGCTTTTCTTTTTCGAACCGACCTTCAAAAACTACAGTGATTTATGGCTAGAATCGAGTAGTCAGAATCTTAGCCTCTTGGGAATAATAGTTTTGGGAGTGGTGGTAACTATACTTCTTCTGGCGATTTTTAGCGATCGAATTTCGATTCCCAGGTGGCTCAATAATACTGTCATTATGCTGCTGATATTCTTCCTCATCTGGATCGTCCCTAGAATCGTAGACACAGCTGAGTTTTACAACTATTTTGTCAATTCGGTTATCGTAACCACCGGAGTAATTATTATTTCAATGTCCTTCAGTAGTCTTGCCGGCTACGCTTTGGCGAGATTCTCAAAAATTGACGGGGTTATTATTCTTATCGCTGCCCTTGCTTTTAGGGCGCTGCCGAGAATGGCCTACGCGCTTCCCTACTACTCCCTGGGGCAGTTGACCGGTTTCCATGATACTTATGTAATGGTAATACTTGTACTTGTTGCTGCCAATCAACCCTTTAGCGTCTGGATGTTAAGGGCTTTCTTCGCCGAAATACCAAAAGAGCTCGACGAGCAGGCGAAAATTGACGGCCTCGGTCCGTTGGCGGCCTTTTGGAGGATCATTCTTCCTTCTGCGTGGCCGGGAATTATTTCGACAGCCCTCTTTACTCTTTTGCTTGCCTACAACGAGTTTCTTATAGTGCGTGTGTTGACGCAAAAGAAGTGGACTCTTCCAGTAGCGATTGCACAGTTTACCGGAGGAGAGGCGCCTGGGCATTTAACATTGGCAGCCGCAGCGGCTGTATCGGCTACAGTACCGATTATCATAATAATCATGATGTTCCAGAAACACCTCGTGAAGGGATTGACCGGCGGAGCTGTAAAGGGATAATTATAGTCTTCCGACTGTATATAATATTAAAACGCAACTTCCTGTTCTATAAGGGGCAGGAAGTTGCACTTTCATACAACAGTGCAGATACACCAGGAGTAGAAAATGGCGAAAAAAGAATTTACACAGAATGGGACGGACGAAAAAATCGAGTTCGACTTAAACGCGGACATAAGTGAAATGATTCCGCCCCGGGGCGAGCGGCGACAAAGCCTTGAGGGGTTTGATGAAGAGTATACCGATATCGTCGATTACATTGTCCGCTGCACCTACAAAATCTGGGACGAAAAGAACGTCGGGCTGATTTACACCCATTATCATCATAAATCCCTGGCTCACATGCCGCATGGGCTGGTGTACGGCCGCGATGATGTGGTGGCCGCCACCGCCGGAGCGCAGAATGCATTTCCCGATTTCAAGCTCTATGTAGATGATGTGCTCTGGCGCGGAAATGACCAGGACGGATTTGATACTTCCATGCCCAGTACCGGCATGGGCACTAACCTCGGTTGGAGTATGTACGGCCCTCCTACAGGAAAGAAAATCTGCCGACGGGGTATCGCAAACTGTTTCACCCGTAAAAATCGTATTATCGAGGAGTGGGTGGTCCATGACGACACCACCACGGTTATGCAGCTTGGACTCGATTTGGAGGAGACGGTGAAGAAACTGGTAGCCGATGGGTACTGCGATGAGTACCAGGCCGAAGAGGGACAGATTGAAAGGATTCACGGCGAGAGTGAACCGCCTGAACTGCCGCCGAAACCCACCAATCCGGAAGATGTGGAAGGGCTGATTCGACGGGCACTCGAAGAAACCTTCAACTGGCGTCTTTTCGGACGGGTTGATGAGTATTACAATGAGAACTATCAGTATCATGGCAGTCGTAATCAAACTCTCTACGGCCGTGATTCATATAAGAAGCAGCTTCTGCAGTGGATTTCCCTGTTTCCCGATGCCCAGTTGAGCATTGATGATATTTACTGGAACGGAAATGCGAAAGACGGGTTCCGGTCCTCTACCCGGTGGACAATGCGCGGAACCCACAGGGGTAATGGTATTTTCGGACCGCCTTCTAACCTGCGTGTAGAAATCATGGGTATCACCAACCATGTGATCAAAGACGGCCGGTTTACGGAAGAACTGACCCTGTTCAATGAGCTTGAGACTATGGTCCGTATTGAGCGGGCCCGGCAGAAGAGTGCCTGTGGTGCATCGGAAGTGCTGTCGACGGAGGGTGCCCCGGCGGAATCTTCCCCAGCAGAGGACACCCAGGAGTAGTGTATGGCAAAGCAATCCGGCCGCAGTCCACAGAATCTTTTACGGGAGTTTATCGAAAAGGTGTTGGGAGAACGCCGGATCGGCTGGGTTGAATCGCTCTGTTATCACCGGGTAAAGCTGTTTGATGCCCGCTGCCGCCAGTATTACTCTGTGCCGGCGGTGCAGGAGCAGCTGCTGCATCTTTTCTCCGCATATCCGGATATACAGTTTGAGGTGCTGCAGGAGCTTTCCGACTCTCACACGAAAAGCGGCGCGGCGGCAATGGTACATATAAAAATTGCTGGTCGAGAGTATTCAGGTTTCATCATGGTTAGGACCACCAGGGAGCGGATCACCACTCTCCGGTTTCTTTTTAATGTGGACTTTGATGTGGACGTAGTTAACATCAGTTTGAACTCTTTTCCTGCAGCAGAGGTTGAAGTTGCCTCCGTACCGAATAAAATCTACATGATGTATTCACACCTGAAAGAAGCGGAAATCTTTCCGCAAATTGAAAATTACCTGTATGCTCTGGCAGGACTACCGCGCACAGAATCCTCTGGTGCGCCGGAGACTCTGCAAGACCCCCAGGTTTGTGAACTTCCAGGAAGTGTGTATCTTGCAGATATAATGGGAAAGCGAATCGGACCACACGGGTATGCCTATATTTTGGCCTGGTATAAAGGGCTCCTGCTGCCCCAGGGCAATGTAACGGTGGGCGGCGGGTCGTATATTGAGTTGAACGAGCGCGAGCTGATGCGCGACATCCGTGTGTACGACGACAGTCCTCTTTCTTAGCCGGTTATACCCACTATGAGATAAAAGCCCACAGGTTCAAGCATTCGCACTTTGAAAATATTGAAAAATTTTCAAAGTGCGAATGCTTATATTTTTTTGTGATAAGTAGTTTACCTGCACAGGCTCGATTCTTCCCTCTGGCCTGGTGTAAGATAGATCCACAGAAACGGAGGATAAAATGTCAAAAATTACCTGTCGCATAGAACAGAATGATAAAATTCATATAGTTGAAGCTGCTGCGGGCATGCGCTTGCTCGATGTGCTCAACATGACTGAGGCGATTCACATAGAAGCACCCTGCGGCGGCAACGGGACCTGCGGGAAGTGTAAAGTGAGGGTTATCTCGGATGACCGGGACTGCGGACTTTCGGCGCCCAATGGTGCCGAGCATACCTTTCTCACGAAAAAAGAGCTGGAGAAGGGGATTAGATTGTCCTGCCGGGCTGTGATAACCGGCGATTGTCACATTGCCATACCGGATGAAGCTTTGGAAGCGGATATTCTCAGCGATACCTCAGTGTTTCAGGGGAAAATTGATCCGCCGATTGAAAAGACCTTCCTTGAACTGCCTGAACCGTCAATCGACGACCAGCGTCCCGACAGCGTGCGGGTGGTTGAAAGCTTGTTGCAGGTGCGTAGAGCCGGCCCTGAGGGGCTGCCTCCCGTACTTCCCCTCTACGTACGGCAGCAGCTGCCGGGACTTATCCGCAGCTCGAACTATAAGATTACCGTAGTTCACACTTACAGTCAGATTTATGCAGTGCAGGCTGGAAACACCGCTTCGCGGCATTTCGGTATTGCGGTTGATGTGGGAACTACCACCGTGGTTGCCTATTTGGTTTCGCTTACCAGCGGAGAAGTGATCGACACCGTATCAGGATTGAATACACAAAAGGCTTTCGGCGGTGACGTAATCAGCCGAATTGAGTATGTGATGCGGGAGGAGGAGGGACTGGCCGCACTTCAGGGGCGAATTCGTTCCCAGATTGAGGATATGAGCCGGGAACTGCTGCAGAAGAATCGCCTGGAATCCGATGATATTTCTGTTATAGCAGTTGCCGGCAATACCACGATGATGCACCTGTTCACTGGTTTGAACCCTGAGGCCATTGCCTCGGCCCCCTTCATTCCTGTTTCCCTCGGTGAAGAGATTGTTCCGGCGGCGGAGCTGGGCTTTGAAACTCTGAGTTGCCCGGTGCTGCTGCTCCCCTCGCTTTCAGGATACGTCGGGGCGGATATCAGTGCCGGTATTGTTGCAAGTGGAATTTTGGAGCGGGAGAAGTATAACCTTCTGGTGGACTTCGGAACCAACGGCGAGATCGTTCTGGGCAACCGTGAGCAGCTGTTTACCTGTTCTACCGCGGCAGGGCCGGCCTTTGAGGGGGCCCAGATCTCCCGGGGAATGGGGGGTGTTGCCGGGGCCATCAACAGCGTTTACCTCGAAGAGGGGGAGCTCTTTTGCACTACCCTAGGCGGGAAGCCGGCGCGGGGAATATGCGGATCAGGGATATTCGATATTGCCGGGCTGCTGATTTCCACCGGGGCGGCGGATTATACGGGAAGAATTCTTACCCCGGAGGAGGCTGAGGAGGAAGCTGAACAGTCTGCGGCGGCTGAGCTCCTTGCGTTTTATGCTGAGGAAAACGGCGAGCCGGCTCTGCGACTGGCCGGAGCACAGGAGACATCCACCGGGGAGGAAATTCTGTTCACCCAAAGGGACCTGCGGGAGGTACAGCTGGCTAAGGCTGCCATTGCCGCCGGAATAGATTCTCTTTTGCATGCAGCGCAGATCTCTTATGGGGAAGTGGAAAAGATCTATATTGCCGGAGGCTTTGGAAACTATATTGATACTCTGAGCGCGGTGAATCTGGGTCTCTTTCCGCGGGAGCGTATTGATTCGATTGAGTCGATCGGCAACTCCGCCGGAAAAGGTGCTGTGTTGAGTCTTCTCTCGAAAAAAGTTTCGGATGAGCTTGTGCAGATACCAGAAAAAAGCCGCTATATAGAACTTTCCTCGGATGTATACTTTCAGAGCGCGTATATTGAGCAGATGTATTTTCCCATGATAAGGTAAAATAACCTATGGCTGAGTATGATTTCAGTGCTGCAATCGAAGCCGCTTCCCATTACAGAGCTGCCACCGGTGTTCCCTGTTTTGTAATTGATTCACGGGGACATGTGCAGGGTACTCCGGATATTTTTCATACCTGCTTTGTGTGCAGTCAACTTTATGGCGAAAAACCCGGAGAAGAGGTGTGCCGTAAGACTCATCTGTACGGCTGCTACCAGTCGGAGCGATTCGGTGGCCGCTATCACTACTTTTGTCCGGCGTCCCTCAATTACTGGGCTTCTCCAATCATGTTCGATGGGGTAATTCAGGGAGCACTGGTGGCAGGACCGGTGCTGCTGATAGAGCGTGAGGAGCTGCTGAATGATATTTTGCATCCCCACAGGCAAAGGGAAGCTCCTTCCGGGGAGTATTTGGGGGAGAATCTACCCCAGGCTATTAAAAGAATCGACACCGACAGTTTACGGGCTCTTGTGAAAAAAATAAAACGACTCAACCCCGCCCGGGCCCACAGTCTCTCCGAGCTTCTTTTTTATACCGCCGCTTCGGTGTCCGACTCGAGCAGTCGAATTCTCTCTGAAAAAAATGAAGTGCTTGAACAGCAATCCCGAATATCCGAATACGTCCATCACATTAAAACTATGGAGGGGCAGGAGAGGCCCGGCTATGTGTATCCGATAGAAAAAGAGCGCGAGCTGCTTCATATGATATCCATGGGTGATAAAAAAAATGCTCAGGCATTGCTGAATGAGTTGCTGGGGAGTGTATTTTTTTCGGCGGGCACAGATTTTTCAATGGTCAAGTCCAGGGTAATGGAGTTGGTGGTGTTGCTGTCGAGGGCTGCAATGGAGGGCGGAGCGGATACCGAGCAGATCTTCGGTCTAAATTACACCTATCTTTCACAGGTGCACTCTTTTCGCAGTACCAACGAACTGGCCTACTGGCTCTCACGAATACTGGAGCGATTTACCGATCTGGTGTTCGACCTGAAGGATATCAAACACACCGATGCTATCTATAAGGCAATTCAATTTATCCACGAACACTATGCCCGCAGAATCAACCTGGAAGAGGTCGCTTCAGATGTGTATTTGAGCCCCGCGTATTTCAGCAAAATTTTTAAGCAGGAAGTCGGCAGCAGCTTTAAAAGCTATCTGAATCAAATTCGCATAGAAAAAAGCAAAATTCTGCTGCGCGATAGAAATATCCAGCTAATCGATGTGGCTGGAATGGTTGGGTATGAAGATCAAAGCTATTTTACCAAGGTGTTTAAGAAATATATAGGAACCTCTCCCGGTAAGTACCGTGAGTCCTGGGGACATTTTCCCCAGGATAATCAAGAGATTCACGAAAGCTGAGTGTGTGCTGAGGCGGCCTGGGCTTAGGCGGCTTTGAAAAAAGACTAAAAAGTTCAAAAAAGAGAAAGAAAATCCAATAGTAACGTAAAATAGTACAGTATAGTAGCTAGTGGTGAGAAAGATACAACGACATTTTTAGAAGGAGTGGATAAATGGCTGATTATGAGGCTATGTCCGAAAACCTCCAAAAAGGGAAGGCCAAGGAAGTACAAGAACTTGTACAGGCAGCCCTTGACGAAGGAATCCCAGCAAAGCAGATACTCGATGAGGGGCTCATGCCCGCTATGAGTATCGTGGGTGAAAAATTCAAGCGCAACGAGGTGTATGTACCGGAGGTGTTGATTGCCGCCCGGGCGATGAGCGCCGGTACCGACCTGCTGAAACCGCATTTTGTCGCCGGTGGCGTGAAGGCTGTCGGTAAGGCGGTTATCGGAACTGTGAAGGGTGATTTACACGATATCGGTAAGAACCTGGTAAAAATGATGATGGAGGGCAAGGGCATCGAGATAGTAGATCTCGGGACCGATGTTCCGGCTCAGAAGTTTATCGACTCGGCCAAGGATGAGGGAGCTCAAATTATCTGCTGCTCCGCATTGTTGACTACAACCATGAAAGGTATGGAAGAGGTGGTGAAAGTAGCCGAGAGTTCCGGTCTGCGCGACAGCGTAACCATAATGGTTGGCGGAGCGCCGGTGACCGAGGCCTTTAAGGACAGCATTGGGGCCGATCTCTACACCTCCAATGCTGCCAGTGCGGCGGAAGAGGCGATGAAGGCCCTCCAGGGTGCTTAGTCACGTATTTTATTGAATGCGGGCTGTCCCGGTCGTTCTGATTGTTCGGCCGGGGCGGCGGTACTAGTGGTTTCAAGGCTGTGAGGAAAAGTGGTATTAAATAACATCGAATTTGACCTCGATGAGCAGAAGATAAAGCAGGAGATAAAAGTCCGCGAAGCGTACCCGGAGCTGGAACCGCAGATTGAAAATCTGTTGGATCGTGCCCGCCAGGCAGCCCGACCGAAGGCCGGTTACTCTCGCGCCGTGGTGGAGGAAGTCGGGGACAATTCGGTACTGATTTCGGGGCGTGAGTTCAAGAGCTCCGTGTTGCCCCGTCTCTTTCAGCGGGGTGATGTGGTATTTCCGTATATAGCCACCTGCGGCGTTGAACTTGAGCAAATCGATCTCTCTGCCTATGATATGCTTGCCGGCTGGTGGATGAGCTGCATAGAGACTGAGGCCCTGCACAGTGCCGTGAATGCACTGGAGCGTGAGGTGCAGCAGCACTACGGCGACACCGAACTCTCTTCGGTGAACCCGGGTTCCGGGAATGTTGATGTATGGCCCATCGAGCAGCAGTCGGTGCTGTTTTCTTTGTTAGGGAATACCGCCGGCACCATCGGGGTGGAACTTACCGAAAGTTTTCTAATGCGGCCTGCGAAATCACTCTCCGGTATTTTGTTTGCCTCAGAGCACAGCTACTGTAATTGCAATTCCTGTACCCGACAGAACTGCCCCGACCGCCGGGCCCCGTTTATAGGGCATATTTACTAAAATTCTTTACTCGACTACACTCTTTGTTATTACAGGCGCATATTTCAATGGAAAGGGGTGTGAGTCCCCTGCGGTCCCGCCACTGTGTATGGTGACGATTCTGTGATATACCACTGGAGCATTCAACAGTACCCCCACCGTCGTTGGCGGCCGGGGGTCGTGGAAGTTCATCCTAGTTGCTTCGGGAAGGAGCAGATGAGGCTGAGCCATAAGCCAGGAAACTTTGGTATGCGTTTATTACTGTTCCGACTTCGGGATTGAGTTGGAGGGTATTTTTCTCACCAAAAAAGGGTGCCTCCGGGGAGACGGCTCGTTACCGTCCCTCGGGGCACCCGCTTTTTTTGTTCACTCCACTCGTATGAGTTTAGCCTTTGATCTCCTGCATCGCAGTTTCTATCTCTTTGTTCAAGGCCTCGCGGCTGGGAATAATCGAAGAGAACTTCAGCTTTCCATTAATATAAATGCTGGGCAGTTGGGTCACGCCCATTTTCTCTGCCTGTACGATGTTCTCGATAGAAGCCGATGTCTTGTACTCGACCACGTCGATTCCCTCGCCGAATTTCTTTTTGGCATCCAGGGCCGACTGAAACATGTAAGTACAGGCGGCACAGGTGTCAGAGTCGATGGTAAAGACCTCGATGAG
>Ga0102941_1000351_pt1 | contig 21009 bp, 10 predicted proteins | sample SalPonR2_C_D2_MG_FD_79281 | JGI IMG/M metagenome (GOLD analysis project Ga0102941, IMG submission 79281) | Salt pond soil microbial communities from South San Francisco under conditions of wetland restoration - Salt Pond MetaG R2_C_D2_MG | ecosystem: Environmental > Aquatic > Marine > Intertidal... | reverse complement strand
GTCACCAAGGACTCCCAGGGAGGATCCTTCGGAAAAACTGAGTTTTTATAGAAAAGAGTATTTAAAAGAATATAAAATATATTCTTAACCTACCATTTTAAAATGGTTATGAATAATTAAGGAATAAAAGAGTATCCAGATATCGAGTAATTCAATTTGATATTATTCTACATGTGCATTGCGAATAATACCATTTTGTGATTAAAGAATATTTCTGAAATTAATTTTTTTTCATATAGCCAGTTGCATTGACTTTTGCAATTAATTCATCCTTATCATCAAAGACTCTAATATCATGATGGGTTAATCTATTACTTGAAGTGATTTCTTTGGCCTTAGCGTAGATATATTCCCCTCTTGGTGAATGAAAATAGGAGATGTTGGCATTTATGCCTACTGTTTTGAACCCCTTGGAATTTGAAGCAGCTGCAAAAGCACAATCTGCCAATGTGAATATTAAACCACCTTGTACCATATCTAATCCATTTAGGTGATTTTCTGTGATTTCAACTTTTGTTTTTGCATATCCCTTTTCTATTTCGACTAATTCTATACCTACATAGTCTGCAAATCTATCCCTGTGGACCAGTTCAAGTATTTCGTTTTCCATTATGTCTACCTCCCCTGGTTAATTATGAAATAAAAATAATTTCTTACCCGAATTTTAACATTTATAAAGAAATATTACAAGTAAACAATACTATATTGAACTTATTATTGAGTAATGTTTGAGGTAGTTGCAAAAAGTAGAATCCGTCTAATGAAAAGAACTGAAGCATGCACAAAACCTGTAGTAACAAAATAATATAAAAAAATGATAGCCATAGTGATATCAAATAACTTCCATGCAGTTAACTCATGTTTAAGCTAAAAACAAATACTGATATTGATAGCCTACCTCGCTCCTCAGAAGTATGTTTTATTTTGTTAAAATCGAAAATCTATCGATATAAAATCTTAACATTTTCTATTCTTTTTAGTATATCTTTATCTGACAGTTAAAGATATAAGGAAGAGAGACAAGAATAACATGACCATTCCATGTACACAGTTGTGAACTTTTATTTACAAATATAACAACTGTCCGTTCAATAAATATGTACTATTGATCTTTACAGGAGAAATTAATGTTAATTTTGTCTCGTGCGCAACAATAAAGAATGATATATAAAAGCATCCCGAACACATTCGGGGCTACAAAAGTAACCAACCATCCAGGAGGCCCTGCTTGGAAGTCTTCATCGAAGTCCCTGGTGAGAGTTGTGACCTAAATGACCTAGGGGAAATGTTAATAAATTTTCCAGATACAGAAAATCACTTTTTAAATACTTTCCATGCTCCCGTGACAAGCCATAACAGTACAAGTACAATTGTAGCTATAAGAAGATAGAGAGTCTGATTTGAAGATTTATTGAGCTTATCTTGAGTTTCCTCTAATCTATTTTTATAATCCTGAAGATTCTGTTTCTGTTTTTCATTCTTCGATTGTAATGATTTTCTATTTTCTTCTAACTTATCAATCTCTGCATTCAAACTTTGGATTTTATTATTTAATTTTTCTGTTCTTTGATTAAGTTGGGCTGAAAGATTAGCCTCTTGCTGAGATAAATTTTTTATTCGGTTAGTTAATTGTTTCTTTTTAGCCTGGAGCTCCTGTTCATCAGACTGAATTCTATTCAGTTTCTTTCTGTTTGCTTCCAATTTTTCATTTAGTTTGGTTATTTTCTGCTTCTTCTGATTAATTGTTTCTTGTTTGCTTTTTTTAACTTCTTGTAACTGTTGTTCTGTATTGCTAATTTTTTCTTCCAGGGACTCTATTCTTTCTGTTTTCCTGTTGAGTTTATCTGACATATCGGTATCTTTTACTGCACTACTTCCACATGAGATTAAGGATATCAAGAAAACAGCGACCGAAATTAATATTAATTTTTTAGTCATTTTAAGATTCCCCCTTAAAATTAATTAATTTCTCCTCTTTTGCTTCTATAATATCTCTGTATTCCTAAAAAATCATTAACTCTTGTTAATGTTATAAATACCTGCTGACCTTATCAAACTAAAATCTTAAAATATCGATTTTTTTAAATTAGTTCTATATACCTAAATTATTCACTATTCTTCTATAATAACCCTTAAAATATTATTTAATATTGTTTTAAAAGACTAACTTATAAAAAACTTTATTTATGAGTTTAGAAATAATTTAGTTTGGTCCCGAAGTTCTCGTAGAGAATATTTGGAATATAGTGTGGAAAATAGATTTTCCAGATATTAAACTATTTTCTTTCACTAAACCTAAAAAATTCATTATTATTCATTTTTTACCTTACAGGCCGAATGTTCGCAGGAGACTTCTGGATTAACCTTAAAATTATACATGACAATTTAAAATTTTGTTTATTCCTAAGGAATGGGCTAATTCGTTATTTATAATGCAATACCCACCATATTTGAAAGTGTCACAAATTAATTCAGTTAACTATCATTTTAATCTCTCTACTTTTAAGACCCAATTTTTCAAAGCTAGTAGTTTCCATCTCCTTCACACAACCAAAAAGAAAAGCCACTTCCAGTATTAATCCAGAAGTGGCTAATCGAAAGGGAAATTTTAAAATCTAAATTTTAAGATAAATTATTATGTTTTAAATATATTTCTGCTGTGCTATTTTATTGAGATAATCTTTTCTCCTTTGATATTATTAGAACTTTTACCTATCATAATCCTATAGTCACCAGGTTCCCAGATCTGTTCATTGTTATCATTATAATAGGTGAAATCATTTTTATTTAATTCGAATTCTACAATTTTTTCTTCTTTGGGCTCCAAACTAATTTTTTTAAATCCTTTTAATTCTTTTACCGGACGAGAATAATTAGCGACTAAATCTCTTATATATAATTGTACTATTTCTTCACCAACTCTATCACCGGTATTTTTTACCTTAATTTTAACCTTAAGGCGTTCTCCCATTTCGATCTCTCTACTACTCAATGAAAAATCTGAATATCCAAAATCGGTATAACTGAGACCATATCCAAAGGGATATAAAGGCTGAGTAGATCCATCAATATATCCAGTGGCGAATATATCATCCGAACTTGGCCTACCTGTAGGCAAATGATTGTAATATATCGGTACCTGACCTAAATCTCGAGGAAAAGTTACTGGTAATTTACCAGAAGGATTGGTATCGCCAAAAAGTATATTGGCAACAGCATGCCCCATTTCATTCCCTAAAAACCAGGTTTCAACTATAGCTGGTATATTTTTGTCAGTCCAGGGTAAGGCCAAAGGCCTGCCATTCATTAGTGTTACAATAACTGGTTTTCCAGTTTTTCTCAATTTTTTTAATAATTGTTTTTGGACCCCAGGTAGATCTATATTTTGCCTGGAGCGGCCCTCACCAGACATATAGGCAGTTTCTCCAACTGCTGCTATTATCACATCTGCTTTTTGGGCTGTCTGATAGGCTTCAGCAAATCCACTCGTATCATTTGTATTGATATTAACCTTTTCACTGAAACCACGCGCATTATTCTTATCTAATACACAACCCTGAGCATGCAGTACCCTGGTATCTCCTTTAACTTCTTGTTTGATACCTTCCAGTATAGATACAGCATTCTCATTTCCTCCCTGAGCTCTCCAATTTCCTAACGGCGAATCTTTATCATCTGCCAGAGGGCCAATTACTGCAATTGTTTCAATATCTTTTGATAGAGGTAATAGCTCATTTTTATTTTTTAAGAGTACAATTGATTCTTCCGCTAATTTTCTGGAAGTCTTGAGATGTTCTTCATCCAGTAAGGTTTCTTTTTCACGTTGCTGAGAAGAATATTGATAAGGATCTTCGAACAGCCCTAATTTATACTTCACCCTTAAAATGCGTTTAACTGCTTCATTAACCTTTTCTTCGCTTACTTCTCCATTTTTTACCAGCTCAGGTAAGTAATTTAAATAAGCATCATTAGTACTTTCCATATCCATATCAGTGCCACCTTTGATTGCTATTTTTGCTGCTTCTTTACTATTTTTAGCAACTCCGTGAGGAACCAACTCTCCAATAGAGTTCCAGTCTGAGACCACAAAACCATTAAAGTCCCATTTATCTTTTAATGTCTTATCAACCAGATAATCATTACCTGTAGCAGGTCTACCATTAACAGTATTAAAGGCATTCATAAATGTGGCAGCATTCGCTTCAACACTGGCCTTAAAAGGCGGAAGGTAAATATTATTGAGAGTATAATCTGATACTTCGGCAGTATTATAATCTCTTCCTCCAACAGGGGCACCATAGGCAACAAAATGTTTAGCACAGGCTGCAATAGTATTAATTTTACCAAGATCATTTTGCTGGAAACCATTTATTTGCGCTTTTGCAAGCTGGGAAGCCAGATAAGGATCTTCTCCTGGCCCTTCCATTATTCTGCCCCATCTTGGCTCTCGGCTAACATCTATCATAGGAGCAAATGTCCAGTGAACCCCTGCGGCAGATGCTTCTTCAGCTGCTACCTTGTTAGCTTTCTCTACCTGTGCAAGATCCCAGCTCGATGCTTGAGCCAGTGGTACAGGAAAAATTGTTTTGTAACCATGAATTACATCATAACCAAATATTAAAGGTATCCCCAATCTGCTGTTTTCTACAGCCAGCTTTTGAGCTGCCCTGGTCTCTTTGGCAGAAGTTACATTTAATAAAGAGCCAACGTGACCATTTTTTATTGCCTTAGATAATTTTTTACGATTCTCAGTTTGTACAGGTCCAGTAAACTTCGCACTTCCGGTATATTGATTCAGCTGTCCAATTTTTTCTTTCAAAGTCATTTTCTGAAGCAAATCATCAATCTTCTGTTCCATACTATCCGCAGATAGTAAAGAGATTGAAAATAAACTTAAAATAATACATAATCGAACAAAATTAAGTTTCTTTAACATTTTTTCCTCATTTAGTTTAATTTAACTGTATTTTTTTATTCTCTTTCACTTATACAATGCCATTTAAACTACCTATTTTATTTTAATAATACAAATTTTGTAGTTTTAAAATTACCTGGAGTTACTAATCTACATATATAAATGCCTGAGGATAAATTTTTGACTGTATATTTTATTTTATGCCTTCCTGCATTTTTATATCCTGATAATAATGTCTTGATAAATCTACCTTGAATATCATACAGAGATAACTTAATACGCTGTCTCTTTTCTAAAGTATAGTATATATTAGTAGAAGGATTAAAAGGATTTGGAGCATTTTTTAAACTAAATTTTTGATTTTTATGAGGCCTTTTAAAAATAGGAGTTGCTGCTTGATAGCCAAAAATTTCGATTTCAGAAACTACATATCTATCAAAGCTACCCTTACTATTACCATACAATCTCAAGTATCTGCCTGTCTTAGAAGTATCAGCCTCGAGACGATCCTTGCCTCCTCTACTATTATTTTTTTCAGCTATAACTTGATATGAAGAGAAGGAACTATCTTTAGAAAGCTGGATTTCATAAGAATAACCATTTGTACTAATTTCATTCCGCCAAAATAATCTAATATTACTTATTTTATAAGTCTGTTGCAAATCTATCAGAAGCCACTCATTATTATCTGTTCCACTTTTCCATTTTGTATTCCTATCACCATCAATAGCATCAAGTGCTTGATCAGTCCTGCGGGTGATAGGGTTTGTAAATTCACTGGAAGCTTTAGCCTGTTTGTTTAAACCAAGATTTTCTCCTATTTGCAAATTCACTCTGAATTCCATCTCATTTGCATTATCAACAGTAATATTTACTTTCCCACTATATACTCCTGGTAATAACTTCTCAGCATTTTCATTGGGCTGTAATTTTAATATCTGTTCATTACCTGAATTATCACTCCAATTCAGGTCCAGCCACTCCAGATCAGTATTAACGGAAACTCCCTCAAGAGAACCGCTCCCAATATTTTTTAGTTCTAATTTATTACTGGTCGAACTGGAGGAATTTCCCGCCTCCATATTTAAGTTTATAGTATCTGAACCAATCTCCAGAATTGGCATATCATAGACTTTAACCCAGTCGATTTTCATTTCTACTGGAAAAATGCTATTATCAATTCCTTCCACTCCGCCCCAATCTCCGCCAATGGCGAGATTTAATATCAAATAAAACTTTTGATCAAAAGGCCAGCTTTCCCAGGTTGCCCCTTCTTCTTTTTGATAGGTATAATATTTATCTCCATCCACGTACCATACTATTTTATTATTGTACCAGTCAATCCTGTAGACATGAAAACTATTAGTAGCGTCCGTAACTTCAATACTACCACCCTTTTGATTCTCATTCATATGATTATATTTTTCAGTATGCACTGTACCATGAATTATCCCAGGATCATAACCGACATGCTCCATAATATCTATTTCACCGCATCCAGGCCAGCCTGCTTCATCTATATTATTGCCCAGCATCCAGATAGCCGGCCAGGTCCCTGTTCCAGCAGGTAAATTAGCTCTAACTCGGATACTCTTGTATCTAAAACTTTTTTTACCACGGGTGTTTATCCGGGCTGAAGTATAATCCGCCCATTCATAGTTTTCCTTTTTGGCTCTAATAACTAATTTTCCATCCTCGAAATATAAATTTTCAGGTCGATCAGTATAATATTGCCTTTCATTATTTCCGCCTCCATCTCCATCAATCAAATAGCTCCATTTATCTGTATCCAGGGAATCGGCATTAAAATTATCCTCCCAGACGAGTTCTAATTCTGAAGAATAGGAGTTGATCGAGCTCAAAGAGAATATAACAACTATTCCAAAGATTTTAAGCAATGTAAATTTTGAAGATCTCTTTTTGATCATAATTCTTTACCATCATTTTCAATTCAATTTATAAGATAACTACAAAAAGAATATTATTCGATATTTCTATGATATTACTAGTTTTATACATGCTTCGACTACGCTCAGCATGACGAGCATTATACTTTTTGCAGTTATTTCAATTTATTATTATCAATTACATTTTGTCCTAGTTATTTATATTACCACTTTTCTATAAAGTATTTATTTAAAAAAACTTGGCATTATGCCTAACCATCTTGTAGAGGGATGAACCCAGATTTCCTTCCAGTTATAACAATTTTCAGTGGGATAATAAGGTTTATCTCTATTAAAATGAGTTTGTATACCAACAGGTAATCCTCCTACAATATCGCCACAGACTGCACTATATTGAGGTGCAAAATCATAACCAGCTCCATACATCAGACTCTGGCTGAAGGGATTTCTTCCTATAACCCATTGCAATTGGTTATAAGCCAGCTCTTTTGTTTCTTGATCCTCAAAATATTCTCCAATCTTTGCCAATCCTCTTGCCTGGGATAAGATTGTCCCATTATTACCCCGAAAAGTCTTCCAGACAGGAAATTTCTTGATATAGTACCGATCATTCAACTGTATGCCATTTTTGATTTGTGTTTTTTCTGTTTCATCTTCTGCTTTTTCCAGGTCATATATTCCAGCAGGTAACATATTATAAGGAGCAGTAAATTTGGATATTGTTTTATAAAATTGCTTATATTGCTCAAGACTCTTTTCCCACTTTGTACGTTTATTATTATCAGGAAATTTTTCACTTAATTTTACTAATCCAACTACCGGTGCTTGTTCCTGTCCGATATGGTCATAGTGAAGGATATTATTTTGTTCCTCAGTTTTATAAAAGAATCCTTTTGTATAAGAATCGGAGACCAGGTTCTCTTTCTGCTGGCAATCCATTATATAATTACCATAAGAAAGGGCGGCCTCTCTGTATTTTTCTTTGTCTGTTATTTCATAAAGAAGCAAAGAAGTATTTAAACCTGACGCAACCACATTAATATTATGTTCATCTATTTCCCGCTGTGCAAACTCCCAATCTTCCTCTGCCGCTTCCAGTGCTTGTTTTGCTTTCAAGGGATCTTTATTTTTTATCAACTGATATGCTTTTGCTTCTGCCTTGGCTGCTTTAAAATTATCAAAAGGCCTATTTCCTGCTTCACTGAGTATATCATCAACATTACCCAATATACCGTCCGTCCAAAAATCAATAGTAGTCCAATCCGCTCTATATCCATCTCCAAATCTGGTTTTTAACAACCATTCTACTCCCCATTGCGCTTCCTCTATAAGACTATTTGCTATTTTTGGATCCGAGTGTTGTAATGCTTGCGCTGATAATAACAAAGAATAAGTAGCTTCAGCAGTATTTGTTGCTGACTGAGAAAGATCTCCCGCATCATGCCAGCCACCCTTGACCGGAACCTTTAAATCTCCGTGTTTCGAGAATGCATCTCTATGACAAACTTCATGTATACCAGGAACTTCAGTTCCACATCTAAGTGTATAGAATAAATTGTTAGATTTGACTATAGTATTTCTATAGATGTCTTCAAACTCATCTATTCGAAATGTATTTGTCGTATTATCTCCAGCTACAATTTTGTATTCTCCCTGTTTATCAATTTCAGTAAAATCCATTATTTGAAATTCTCCCAGAGGGGTTTGTCGCTTTTGAATCTTTTTTGTAAGGACCTCAGAACCATCCTTTGCTTCTATGATTGAAAATTCATCAGCATCAAGGTTGGAAGCCAGTGCTGTTTTTTCAAACTCATTGGCATACCCGAGATGACTATAGCTGATCCTACCCGGAGCTACCTCCCACCCTTCGTAATAATCAGGTTTGACCTTTTGTAATTCCAGTTCATCAAAGTAATATTCAACAGTATCTGTAGCCAGAGGCTCATTTCCCTGCAGACGATATCGTAATTCTACTCCTGTTACTTCCTCTCTACCAAGATGAGCAATTTCCCAATTAACTTTATTCCATTCCTGATTGTCCAGTATTACATAATTCAAACCATTTCTATCATAGGGTCCCGGTACTTTTTCTTCTCCATCATTATGAAAAACGAGACTTAAAGAGACAGTTCGAAAGCCTGGAAGGTCAGGATAAACCCAAAAAGAAATTCGATTCCAATCTGACCAATCTTCCTTATCCACCTTATATATCGCACTGGCAGCACCAAAAGGCCGGCCCTTAATAGGCCCTGGTTCTTCTCCCTTTGTGGGGGAAGTTATTTTCAAAGATCTCTGACCATCATAATATCTATCTTCAGAATTTGAAAGTTCGCCAAAACCTTCATGTTTCCATCTTTTTAGGCTCTCCATTCCATTCAATTTTTTTGACTGTAAGACCTTTTTATTATCCCACCTCTTTTGAATAGAATTTTCATAATTAGCTTTCATCGGGAAGTCAGGTAATTCCTGACTATATCCCAATTTCATAATACATACAATACCAATAAGAAGAATTATACTTTTTTTCATTTTTTGCTACCTCTCTAATCATTTTAAATAAACTAATTTTTTAGTTTCGGTATAATGTTTTTTCTCTGACTTAGCATGTATTCTGTAATAATAAATACCGCTTGAAACAGAAGGTCTCCACTCAACAGAATGTTTTCCTCTAGAGTATACACTATGCTCTAACTGTTTAATTTTCCTTCCCTGCAGATCAAAAATAGTAATATCTACTTTTGATCGATGTTTTAAATTATAGCTGATTGTAGTACTGGAATTAAATGGATTGGGATAATTTTGAGATAAGCTATAATCCTGGTCGGCTTTTCCCCTTTTTGTAACGCCTACAGTGGATACATTGTTCAATGATAGGGCAGCCTGAAAATATTTGTGTCCTTCTGAGTCCTTTATTAAACAGTAAAGGCTATCTCCCTCCGACCAGCTGTCCCCCATAGGTAACTTCGCTAATACTTTATTTACAGAAGTTTTAGCAGAAATAGTTGACCTTTTTATTTCCTGCTGATTCTCTTTAAATATGATTTGTTGATCTCGTTCAGGATAAGTGGTGACAAATTTTAATACCCCCTCTTTACTTTTTTTATCTAAATAATAATTCGCAACAATATCTTGACTTGCTTTATTTACTTCTGCCAAACCTTTGGATGGAATATAGATTTCTTGCCAATTTATTTTACTATTTGCTTGAATACTGGCGGATTGGAAGAATTCATTCGAGTGTCCTGCCCATAGTTCTAAATATGGTCTTTTAGCCAAATCAGGATTCTTGGCTGGCTTGATATCCTGGCTTTCAGAATAATTCCAGCCCCATATTTTTATACCGGGAGTGATTTTATTGTTAGCAACTCTAATTATACCTTCTTTATTGTTTTGATTGATTGCTCCCCAAAAATTTTTATTTATTTCCTTTCGAGGATAAATAATACCATCTGTAACCCAATTTTTATAATATTTTAAATTTTCAAATTCATAAATATTATCGTTTTTATTAATAGGCTCTTCAACACTTTGTAAATTCCACCAGGGTTTGATTTCAATTTTTGAATAGGGCATGATCATTTTTGTATTCCCCTTAGTTTTTGGATTTGAGGGAGAAGAGCCAGGAGCAAGAGTCAAACAGGTCCAATATTCATAATCTATGTTCTGCCCTTGAACATTTTTTACGGTGATGTCTGTTGATAAAGCACTCTCGCCTTTAACAAGCTTTACTTCAAAATCACATTTTAGATTTGTTTTTCCATATCCAAATTTTGCTACCTCACCAAGTCCGACCGTATCCTGCCAGGACATACTTATTTTCACTGTATCAGGAGTATTTTTTATGACCTCGTATTCCCAGGGTAGCAGCCAGGCTTTACCATGCTCGGGTTCTGGTAAGGTCGGAAAAATGCCTCCATATACCATCAACCAGTCATAATAAAAATTTCCATCACCCTGACCATAAGGATTACCAACTGGATTCCGGTATAATTGCTCATGACCAGTAGGCTTATATACCATGGAAAGTATACGTCCTCCATATTCAGGCAGTAGTGTTACCTTTAGATATTCATTTTCCAGAACTTGTCCTGAAAATTTTTTCGTAACTGTATCTTCCGCATCACTTGTAGTCCATTTGAGCGTATTATCTTGATTAAGTTCATAGTCAAAAGTAGACCATTGTATAGTTGTATCCCTCAAAGATACTTCTGCAAAGACGAAAGGTGAGAGTATAACAAATGCTATAATAACTCTTTTTTTCATACACTTAATTCCTTATTATAAACAACTTATCTTAGGTTTACTTTATACAACGAGGAGCCCGCAGTAATATAAGCAGTTTTACGATGGGGGCCTCCGAAAACAAGAGTAGAAGGTCGCTCCGGAATATGAATTTTATCTATCATTTGACCGCTTTTATTGTAAATATAAATATCACCTGTAGGAATATATACTTTTCCATCCGGACCTACTTTAACATCAAATTCTCCTTTTTCAGCAAATAGTTCAGGATTAGACAGAGAGCCATCTTTATTAACTGTAAATCTATAAGTTTTCTGTCTAAATTCATCCACCATGTAAAATTTCTCTCCTGGTACTGCTCTTTTTAATGAAAAGGCTCGAATCAAATCACTAAGATTAGGGATAAATGTATTGCCAGCTTTAGATATAAAATGTTTTTCCAGTGGATTGGCCTCAATATCATGAGCCATATTGTATGATGACTTTGTAACTGGTGGATTTTTTTGGGAATAAGTATTTATTTTTACGAAATCATGCATTTCATCCCTCCAACGGTGAGCAGGCAATATAGCCACTTTACCCTGATGGTTAGCAGGTTTTACCACCTCCAATTTTTCTAATTTTTCAGGATTATTATCTGGATGAAAGGTTAAAACTTCATTAGTAGAAGTTGTGATTAATAGATTCCCGGAATTATCAAAAGCAAGAGCTACTGGTTTGACAGGTACCTCAAGCAACTGCTCAAGCCTTTTTTGTTTTACATTCCATCTATATACACGCTCCAATCTTGAATCAATAAAATACACATTCCCTTCTTTATCCACAGTGGAACCATCTATAAACTCAAATCCTTCCACAACTTTCTGAACTCTATTCGATGAATATTGTGATTGTCTATTTTGTGATTTTTTGGTTAAATGCAAGCGGGCTATTTCATGAGGTCTGAGTTTGAAGTTTTTACTTTGTAGATATAGTATATTACTAAAATTATATTTGGTAGGAGTATAGGAATGTACCCCGCAAAATTCTATATTTTTACTACCATTTGACTTAATTGCATATGGATAAGGTTTTTCCATATCGATAACTCGGTAGAAAAATGTATTTCTAAAACTTAGATTTGATGAATTTTCAATATAAATTGGTAAAGCATTCTCCTCCCCTTCTGCCTTTTCCTCTTCCATTTGTAGAGCATGTATTTTCCAATTTTTGCTATCCTTAAAAATAATTTCATTTTCCACGTGGTGCTCGCTGGACATTGCAAATATCCTACCCTTTGTTTTGGTATTTGTAATATATAACCCCGCTTTTGAGTAAGGATTGGCCGTCCAGATATTCTGAAAGGTACCTCCCCCTCCGTCTGTTACCCAAATACTCCCGTACTGTGAATTCCACTCTCTATCTAAATAGGGATCACCAGTATGAAACTTATTATATATATCTACATAAGATCCGTTCGGATTGTATGTGCCATGTCCTCCTAATATTTTCACATCATTTAATAACGATTTTTTCCCGGATTGCCATGTTATTGCGACCGCCCTATTATTTTTTGCACCTGTACTTATTCCTATTCCACTTACTACATTTTCTCCTCCTGGTGGAGTCTCTATGAGTGGTTTAGGTCCTTTTACCCCTTGAAAAATTTCCAGATCATTTTTTAATCTTATCTGCGTTGTAATTGGATTTAATCCAATTATAGAAGTATTTTGATCAAGTTCAATGGTTTCTGAGACCAAATAACGCCCTGTTGGTAAATAAATTGCCTTATGATTTTCTATTGCTTTTTTTAATATTTCAGTATTATCAGTTTTTCCATCCCCTTTGGCCCCAAGGTCTTTTATATTTACCCACTCTTGACTTTCAGGTATCTCTTTTGTGTCAATAATTAAAGATTTTTCATCTCCTTTTTGAGGATCAATATTAAATGTAGTCTTAATCTCCTGCTTGTATTGAGGTCCTTTTATTTGATTTCCATGACAAAAATTTTTTAGAAAGTAGTCCCGTTTATTTTTCAATATTTTTTTGCCACTTTTTCTAAATTTTGCTAAGGTATTTACATTTTTTGCTCTAATATTTTTTAGATTATATTGGGCTCTACTATTATATTCATCACTGATAAGAATACCTGCTTTTTCAATATTATTAAAATAGGTATTCCCAATAAACAACTCTTCCAATCTATTCTTATTGACAGAAACAACATAAGGTACATTTTTGAAATAACTCTCAGTGACAGTAAAGCCTGCTTCTTCAGTTGAAATAGCAGCTTTTTTTTGTGATTCAAAATATGAGTTTTTCAGCATAAAAGGCCAACTAGGTGAGGTCTTTGTAGCTATAATTCCATATTTACCACCTATAAACTTACAATTCCTAATTATATTACCCACTTCTTCGATCGCTGCTTTACCACTTTTCATATTAAAAATTGCATTTGCAATAAAACTATGCTGGGCAAAATGGGACTTTATAGCCACGGCGCCAGAATTACCTTCTCTAATTATAAAATTGATATTATTAAGGGCACTATAAAAAGTTCCTGGATTAGCCCCCCTGATAGGCTCTCCTTCTTTTGGCATATCATCTACAAAATGAATCATATATTTGTTTTTACCTTCCTGAAATCCCTTTGTTCCTTGAGACAGAACAAATTCAGGCCGATCCTGTCCATATCCAATTAATCGAACTCCTTTCCAGACATGGACTGTTTTATTTATAACATATTTTCCCTCTGGAATAAAAACTATTCCAAATTTTTGCTCCTTTTTAGCAACTTGATTAATGGCCCTTTGTAAAGATTTTGCGTCAGGTTTCCCATCATTGGGTTGCATATCAAAATTAGCAGAAGTGAAATACACTGCAGCCCTATCGTCTAATTTCTGTTCTATCACTGATTTAGTATTTATACCTTCCTTAATAGCAGTACCATCCGGCACTTTTGCAGTCACATTTCCAATATATGCTACAAGAAACAGTAAAACCAAATAAATATTAGTAACTTTTACTTTCATGGTCTTTATCCTTAATAATTAACATAACATTTGGTTCCAATAGTTACATTACTTAAATAGCGGCTGAAGAAATTACAACTTCAGCCGCTATCAATTTATTCAAGGAGAAAAAAATGAAGAATAAATTTTATTATTTTACCAGCAACATTTTTTTCATTTCAGACTTATTTGCACTATTCAATTTGTAGAGATATATGCCACTAGCGACCTTTTCACCAGCTTGATTTGTTGCATTCCATTGAACAGTATTTTGGGCAGGTGAATATCCACTTACCAATGTTTTTACTTTTTCACCAAGAATATTATAGATAGTCAGAGTTACTTTACCCGGTTGTTCTAAGGTATAACTAATATTAGTTGTTGGGTTAAAAGGATTAGGATAATTTTGCTCTAACTTGAAATTAGAGGCGTTTACACCATTTGATTCTTCATCTTCAACTGCTGTAGTGTATTCAGGATAATAGGAAAGATCACCAATAGGTTTGCCATGAGTTCCATTCATTTCTTTAGCATGATGGAAATTTTCTGCTGTGGGATAACTATACATTACTCTGAAAAAATCAGGATATTCTTTCTTATCACTATCATATTCGAATACCGTATAACTCCATCCTGTTCCTGCTCGATAATTCTTTACATTTTTTATACAACTATCAGTTGCAGCGCTAAGATCATCAAACTTATCGAACTGAGGATCTTCATTTACCCAGTTATTTTCTGCGACAAGATTAGGATAATTTTCATCGTCAGCAAACATTTCTTGGGTACGTGAATTCATCCACTGATTGCTCGTTTCACTCAATACTGAATCATTATTGGCCCAATAATCTTTTACCTGTTCTGACCAGTAACAATTATTATTCTTAACTATATAACTTCTTTCACTTTCTGGCATAATAGTCTCCAGAGTATCTGTTAAGTTAGAAGCCAAAGTATCAATATTTATTATACTACTGGCAAGCGTATCAGGATCATGCCCTGCTCTTTCGCCCGTTGTTTGTCCCATGTAATTAGTGTTATAAAACACATTATTTGTGATTTTGACATTAGTCTGTCTATAGATAGGTATAAAAGGCCATTTAACGCCATTTACAAATGTACAATGATCAGCTTCAAAATAATCTGTCTTACTTGCCAGGAATATGGCAGGTCCGCAATGGTTGAAGAATGTACTATTTTCTATAACAAGAGTATCAAGCTTTTGACCTGCTTCAAAATAAAGTGTAAAAGGTGTCCAGGGTTCCCATTGGACTTGGTTTCTAGCATGGAAATTATTGATATACCATTTAGTATTTGGTACCGAAGCACCAATAGAGGACCAACTAAAGTAATCTATCCAAACTCCGTCTAAAGTAACAGATACACCTTCTTTAAGTGCATGAACAGCGCCGTTCATGCCCCACATTCTATTCCAACCATTCATACAAATACCACCAAGCCATACATTTTTAAGTTTAAAATCTGCATATACTTTAAAAATTGATAATGCAGCTGCTCCATCTCCAGCTTCATTGGATGTTGACATTATTTTGGGTTGTGTTTTTTTAGAGGTTGGATCTTCCGCAACTATATGAACCGGATTATCAATCACTACAGCTTGGTCAATTTGATAAATACTATTACTCTTTAGTTTATAAACCTTATGTAGTTGTTCTCCAGAAATACTTGTATCACCTACAACAAACTCAATAATTGAATTAACATAGGGATCACCATTATCTTTATTGGCTGGAACAACAAGGGTATCTGATGCTGCAAATAAATTCCCTATCAAGACAATACTTAATATTGCTACTAAGATTAACTTCTTACTCATAATTACCTCCAATTAAGTTATGATTAATAATAATTTTCTTAATTTTTTCTTTGAACTATTTTCTATTCCATAAACCCTCCCTCTTGCATTAATATATTATTCCTGTCTTTTCAATCCTTCAATCATTACTCTTTTTTTAAAACTCATACCTTATACCAATATCAGCTGTCATACCATAATAACTTTTGTCACTCAGCCAGTTTGCTGCATTATTTGAATTTCCGTTAATAGAATTCGATTCAATTGTCTCAGTAATGTTACTTGCATTCATATATAATCTTAATCCCTCTATTGGCAGCTCTTGCTGTATTTTTAAATCAACAAAAGAAAGTGGATCTGAATATCTTCTTAACTCAGGATGATAATTAGATTCGATAAATATATTAGAAGTATATTGGTATGAGGAACGAATGGTAAAGCCTTTATAATCATATCCTAAAGTAATATTCATAGTATGGTCAGGTTGATCTATTAATGGTGCAGAATAACTTTTGTCAACTTCGCCAACTAATTTATCTACTGTAATAAATCCCTTTTTCACTTTTTTATACTTTGGTCCAGTTAAAGGATAGGTTAATTCCGACTGGATATAAGTGTAATTAGCATTAAATACTAAATTTTTCCATAAACCTGGTAAAAACCAGAAGTTCGCTTGCCATTCAAATTCAGCACCATACACCTTTGCGTCGTTAGGATTGTTAATATTACCGTATACTACCCCGCCAATATCTATATTATTATTTGATAGTTTTTTATATGTTGGTGTGATATCGGAAGAATCAGCAATATAGCTTGTAGTATTATAAATAAAATCACTAATATTTTTGACGAATCCGCCTACAGTAATAAGTCCTGTTTTATCATCTGCATAAGTGAGATAAAGATCATAATTATCACTTCTCCCCGGTTTTAATTTGGGATTATTCCAGTATAAATTCTTTCCCCAATAGGCAGTTCTAGGGATTATTTCTCCATATGAAGGCCTTGATAAAGTTTTAGTATAACTTGCCTTTACGTCCAAATTTTCAGTTAATTTATATTTAGCATGAATCATAGGTAAAACAAAATCATTTTCTCTTTCTGCCGAGGCGGTATCATAGGCAAAAGGTTCATTCCATTTTCCTTCCGGACCATGCCTAATAGCTGAATAATTGGTAATATTTTTTTCATACCTTACTCCAGGGATAAAGGTCAACTTACCCATTTTAAAAGTAGGATTTATATAAGCGGCAAAATAATCTTCATTACCCCAATAATCATTAATTATACTGTTATTTAAATTTTTCACCACCAGCTTTTCATTTTGACCAACAGGCTCACCATTTAATGTCTCAGCATTTAATAAAGTATTATAGTATTTCCTAAATCGCTCAATATTGGGGACACGATTTATACTAAAATCACCCGCCATGAAGTCGCCTGATTCATATTCTCTATCGATAAAAGGAGCATAAGGCATATCACCTCCATCCGGATTATAATTATTAACCGTTTCAAGAATTGAAGGTTTAGAAACATCCCTTTTAAGCCAACTTTTTATCTGTATTCGAGCGTTTATATAATCGCCCCAGGCTATTGGCAATCCAGTTTCATCTTTATTATAATTCCTTTCCTTATGTCTATATTTACCACCTGTCTTTATAGAAAGTTTAATGTTATCAGTCAACTTATTATCCCACTGAAAATGAACATCCGCTGAATACTGTTCTTCCCGGGTTTCCGTATTTCCTTTTCTCCAGATTGAGCTTATTAAAATATTATTAGTATCATTCATAGCCTTATTAGGAAACTGATAAGGTTGTAAATAGGGAGGCTCTTGATAATTCCACCCCTCCTTAAATGCAGGAGATTCATTTGCGCTAATATTAAAATATTCTGGCACTTTACTCTCAGATAGTGAATGATGGAGCCCGGTATGCATCTTTATATCTCCAAAATAATGCTCCATTTTAAGAGAATTAATTATAACTTCTTTATCTTTATCTTCATACCTTCCAGTATAATTATGAGAACCTCCTGATTGAGGATTAAAATTCTCTTCCCATTCTTTCTTTTCAATATTAATAATATTATACATGCTCATTAATTTTAATTTAGTTGTCTGGTCCTTATAATCTAATACTGCTGTTCCACCCGATCTATTTTTAATCCTTCTTACATCCTTAACACTCATATTATTTGCTATAGGTATGGAGTCATGAAGCATCGAATATCCAGCCCATACATAATTCTCACTACGGTTTCTTTTTTCCGTAAATCCTCTTAAATACATTCCTAATTTATTATCCAAAAATCTTCTGCTTCCCCCCAAAACAAAATTGTAATCAGTCATCTCGCCTTTTAAACTATTATACCCACTCTGGGCCACCATATTTAGTTTAGGATCTTTAGGAGCTTCGGATATCTTAAAATTAACGATTCCTCCTAAATTTCCAGCATCCTGATCAGCTTGAATAGTTTTACTAACTTCGATGCCTTTTAACATATAAGATGAGATCATACTAACATCAGAACTTCTATCAGTCGTATCAGTTGATGCCATATCAACACCCTCAATTTGGACTGAATTGTATTTTGGTGATAAACCACGAATTACAATCTTATTTCCTTCACCACCACTTCTCTTCAAAGATATACCTGGCAGGCGTCCCACAGCTTCAGCTGCATTAGCTTCCGGTAAAGCCTGTATCTTCTGTGAGGAAACTACATTAACAACAGAATTGGAAGATATTTGTTGATTTATAGCCTGAGTTTGACCAAGAGCCTGAGCAGTTATCTCTACTTCTTCCCCCTTGACCGATTTATGCGTCAAAGTAATATTTTTAGTAGTGATTTCATCAGCTTCGACTGTAACAGGAACTGTTTGTTCTTGATAACCGATATAGCTTATTTTAAGCTGATACTCTCCAGGAGTAATTCCAGTTAATACATAATGACCATCAATATTGGCTGCTGCACCAACAGATTCACCAACTACAACTATATTTGCTCCTGGTAATGGTGAACCAGATTTACTGGTAATATTACCCGTTATTTTTCCTGAGGGAGCTGACAATAACATCGAAATAAATAGTGCGAAGGTAAAGAATACCTTTGCAAAATTAATTAATAACTTTCTATTCATGTTACCTCCTAATTATTACTAATTACTTTTTAATTTTTGCTTCGATATTATACTGTACAAATTATATTCCAAAATGGCCTTTCCTCCAGCTTTCTATTTGTACCTTGCTTATAAGATAGATTTATTATCATTTCTATAATCTCATTATTATACTTTCTATAATTTCATAATTCTTCTCACCCTCTACTTCTTTCCTCCTTTTACAATATAATTTGACTATGTCTAATTCCATATTTATATCTATATCCCTATTCATTAGTAACTTACATATTAATCGTTATCTAAATACCTTCTCCATATTAGCACTATTTCCATAATAATGCCTATCAAAAGCACCAAAAATAGAATTAAAAATGTTAATCTCATATTTTGAAACCATATCTTCCAATTAATAAGAGCGGTATTTTATATATGAGCAAATTATAGGCCATGCTAATAATAAAAATCCCGCATAACCTTATTTAGTTTACATTCACTTCTAATAATTAAAACTCTATAGATTTGTTAATTAATGATTTAATTTTTTTTAAACAAATCGCTCTACAATTAATATATTTTTGATTTTTTTTATAAAAAGACGTGATTATCTATGATTTAGAAGAAATTAAGATTTATTTATTATCATAATTATAATTGAAAATCAAGGATGATGAAATTGAGAAAAATATAGATATTGAAGCCAATGGAGTAAAATCCTCAAATAAATATCCAGAAAATTAAGGATAGTTGGTTTATTAATTCAGAAATCAATTTTGATGGTCATGTAAAAAGTGACTTGTACACCATTTTTAGAAATTTATGCAATATTACAAATATATGTGATTTGATTCTTTAATCCTTCTTCAACTACGCCCAGAATGTCGTCTCATCTCAAGTATGAATGGTAAAATGTTACTTACCTGAAAAATTCATTACCATTTCCCTTAGGTCACTTAGGTCACCAGGGAGACTCCTTGGGAGGTCACATAGGTCACTTAGGACTCCCAGGGAGACCCCTAGGGGGATCCTTCGGAAAAACTGAGTTTTAATAGAAAAGGAAATTTAAAATAATATAAAATTTATTTTTAACCTACTATTTTAAAATGTTTATGAAAAATTCAGGCTTATTGATTTTAAAATTTGATCGTAATTTAAAACATTTACATTTTATGATTAGTTCAGTGTTGATAAGTAAGCCGCTATAAAACATCATAATGCTATGTCATTCAATTCGAACAAAGTAAATTTAAGAAATTTTATCTCAATACTGGCTTCTATTAAGACGTTAATCTCCTCTATGGATAAAATATTTAATAGAAAAAACATTTTTTAGAATTAGAATTCACAATTTTAATTTCAGCAATATAATTATCGGTTTAAAACGTAGCACAACCCCATAGAGGCCGTCTAAACTTGGCTTTCTAAGTTGTGTTCTTTAAGATCACCTCGATGGTGATCTTAAAAAGGAATGTTCATATACTTCTGGAATAGTTAAATATTTTCTCTTCCTAATTCAGTCTACCGTACATGAGCAACTTAGGAAAGTTGTTCTACAAATATTTTTCAATATTCTGTCTTGTTTCTACAAGTTTTGTTTGTTAACGCCTATATTGAAGAGGGTAGTGTTTAGAATATTACGAAGAATCACAGCTATCCGTTTAATTTCATTAGTAAGGGAATAAGATTTGTACCTATCTACCTATTAATGGTCTTTATTTTTTCTATCCCCCCTGATCCCAGGGACAGTCACAACACAATAGCAAAAAAACATGCTGTAAAAGAATTAATTTTCTATATTTGGATTTCCTTAAAAATGGAAAACACCCTCATTCTGGGCGCCCCGAACGGATCTCCAATAGCCGCTTAATCTGACCTTTTATTACTAATTTTTCAGAGTTAATAACGCTTGAATAATAAACACAAAGTTTTTGTATAAATTTGTTGGAAATAGCTAGTTCTCCAATTTGACTTTTTGCTACAAAAATTATCTTTCCAGCAGGGATAACGCAAATTTC
>Ga0102941_1000349_pt1 | contig 21076 bp, 27 predicted proteins | sample SalPonR2_C_D2_MG_FD_79281 | JGI IMG/M metagenome (GOLD analysis project Ga0102941, IMG submission 79281) | Salt pond soil microbial communities from South San Francisco under conditions of wetland restoration - Salt Pond MetaG R2_C_D2_MG | ecosystem: Environmental > Aquatic > Marine > Intertidal... | reverse complement strand
TTCTATAGATTTTTTCAGGGTCAGTTATAAAATATTCAACGTCTTCATTTTTATTTACAAACATATATATCATTTTAGATTTTATAGAAATAAACCAATCTGTTTGTTCTTCGTGTTCATGTGGACCTCTAATAACTAATGGTTCAGTTTGAGAAAAATAACACATTTTAGGAGATAAAGGACCTCTTGCCAATTCAGGACTTCCAGTTATAGAAGGATCAAAATTTGTTTCATAATCATCTTCTCTCCATAACTCACAAACAAAACCTCTTGAATCATTGTATGAATTTAATTCATCTATAGTTACTTTTCCATCAAAATATTCTTCTATTCTTTCATGTTCAACTGTTCCCATCATTACTCCTTCTACTTCCATGATATTCATAGTCCCAATTATCAAACTGTTCTTTATCATCAGGGGTCCAGATCATGAAATACAAATAATTATTTTTTGCTAATGCTGAAAGTCTATATGTATCGTTATATTTTCTCAGTGTCCATTTATAATTTTTCATTTTTAATCCAATTTCTTCTGATATTTTATTTAATTCGATATCAGTTTCAGGCATTCTTTCTTTAAGAATTGGAATTACTTTTTCATCAAAATAACTATAAACTATAACTCTGTTTTTTTCTACTGTATTTTTTGGCAAATTATTTTTTGTATAAACCATCAGTATATCCTTTCACATAGAAATCTATAGTTCTTTCAATAGATTCATCAAAACTTTCAGTATATATTGATTCAACAACCTGAGATACTTTTAATGCATATGATCTATCATGTCCTGGTCGATATTCTATAGTTGCATCAACATCGTAACGTTTCAAACTTTCGACTATTTTATTTGCTATGAAATTATTATCAAAAAGATTCTTTGGATCTGCCAAATGAGTAATAAAATCATTTGTTCCATAATGTATAAGATCGTCTATCAATTTAACAGTATAACCTACATATGTCCACTGTCTAAGATTAGAACCATTACCATATACTTTAATTGGTTCTCCATTCAAAGCCCTAATTATAGATGCTGGTATCATCTTTTCTATATGTTGATAAGGTCCAAATTGATTTGCCATTCTAATAATCTTGACATTCATATCAAAAGTATGTTTCAATGAAGTTAAATATGCATCTTGTGCAACTTTAGATGCAGAATATGGATTACTTGGTTTATATTGACTAGTAATATCAAACCATTGTTCTTGTGAAGCATCTAAAGGAAGATCACCATAAACTTCATCAGTGGAAACATGCCAATATGTATCTATTTTAGCATCTTCTAAAATTTTAAGTAAAACTACAGGAATCAAACTATTTTCTGTAAATATTTCTGAAGGGGAATTAATAGAATTATCACCATGAGATTCTGATGCAAAGTCTAAAATATCTATTACAGTATCACTATTAATATACTTTTCCACACAATATTTATTTAGGCTTACAATATTAGCACAAATCCCAATAAATTTTGGTTGTTCCATACAAATTTGCTCATAATCTTCTCTATTATATACAGTAGCATACCCCATTTTATCAAAAGATATAATTCGTTCATATCTACCAATACCCCCAACATCAATAAAATGATTTAAAAAATTAAATCCTATAAATCCAGCACAACCAGTTAATATTAAAGTTTTCATTCCTTGAACTCCACAAAAAAGTGACTGTAATAATTATATCACAGTCACTTATATTTTAGTATTTTAATCTAAATCAATCTAAATCGAAATCAGATGGATCTAAATCTAAATCATCTAAATCTGCAACAACTTCATCATCAGTTGTATCTTCAGAAGTATCTTCTGATGGGTTATCAGTTTTATCTTCAGAAGTATCTTCTGATGGGTTATCAGTTTTATCTTCAGAAGTATCAGTTTCATCAACATCACCAAAATCAGGTTCTGAATCAGAAATATCAACAGATTTACCCGTTGTTAAATCTTCTGCTGGTGAATTATTTCTAGATGATTTACTTCCATCAGTAAGTCCACCTTCCATCATTTCTCTTAGTTCTTCTCCAGATTTAATTCCATCTCGTTCAATGACTAGTTTCTTAATATCATATTTATCTGCTTCATCAGCAATCTTATCCATTAACTCTTCATCTTCAACAATTGGACCATCTTTTCTATCAAATTCAGAATCAAGATAACTTGGATATTTTCTCTTTGCAGTACCAGTTTCAGTCATAGTAAGAATGAAATCAGTACCTTCAAATGGATCCCAGAAACACATATCGTGTTTATTAATTGCAGCATCCATTTTCTTGAATACTTGAATACCAGCTTCATAAACTAATACTTTACCTTCAAATTTCTTTTGATTTTCAGGTGCTTCTTTAACATAAACCAATGTAAAGAAACGAGATTTTGATCTCATAGTACCTGCTTGTTCTTGATCCATTGCATTATCACTTGCATACAATCTACGAACCAAATCTGAAATTGGATTTGCTGCATTTGAATCAAATGATCTTGGATCGATGGCTTTAACATACTTGTTATCGCCTTCTCTTTCAAACATATGATAACGAATTTCTATCCATGGTTTACCAGTTGTACTTTCTGGTACTGGAAGAAAACGAATTTTAAAAACTGTTTCTTCTTCATCTGGAACAAGTTTTGGAGTGAACAACCAATCTGGTCCACTTCCTTTATTTTTTTCTTCCTCCATTTGAGATTTAACTTTTTTAAGTTGGTTTTTTACACTTTTAAATTTTGCCATTTTACTTCTCCTTACTTTTTACTTGGTTTACTTGGCTTACTTGCTACTTATTTCACTTAGTAACTCATTCATTTCTGATAATCTATTATCAATTAAATCAACTAGTTCACGATTATTTAATCGATGACTTATAATATTATACTGATCTAAATAATTTTTAAAGATCATTTTTTCTACACGTTTCAATTTAGATATTTCAATGAACTTACAATGTACTGCAATCGCCCAATCAAAGCGTTTTTCTCGTACATGTTTCATAGCATATTTATATCGATAAGTCTCAAAATTTATATCATTTTTAAGACAAAAATTTTCTATAAACCTAATGCCATTAAGTACTTCTGAGAAATAAGTAGATTTAGTAGATCTAGTTTTTTTCCATTCATGATAATTTAATTTTGACTCTTCAGACATTAATTCATATGGGTCAAAACTTTGTGGATTTTTATTATAATTACATCTAATAAACTTTTTTATTTGGGTATCATCTAATTTTAAAACATTTTTAAAATGATCAACTAATATAGTATAAAATCCAAATTCGCTGCCATTTTTAAATGTTTCAAACTTTGGTCTATTTCTTCCCATTAAACTTCTGCAATAACAATATAAATCATATGGTTCCATTTTTATACACCGAATAAATCTTCAATTGATTCAATATCTTCTGTTTCCAATCCTGGTATTTTTTTATCATATTCAACTTGGATAAATCTTAGTAAAACATTTTTATTCCCATCATCTAGTTTTTTAAATATTTGTTCGGGATTTACATTAAACTCTTCACAAACACCTATCATAACTTGAACAGGATTAAAATTTGTGCAATCATTTAATCTTTTAAAAACTTTATTAATAGCTTCTTTTTCAATTTTATGAACTTGTTGAGGAGATATATCTAATTGTTTACCAATTTCTTCATAAGTCAAGTTCTTTTTTATTTTCAGATTCTTCGTTTGCATTTACTTTTTCCTTTTCTTTTTTATTCTTATTTCTCACATTTCCAAATGCCATTCTATCAGGTTGATCTCTTAAACTATTATTATGTTTAACATATTCAGAACCATTTGAAATATCAACTAATCTCATATATTCAAAATCTACTTTAACTGGAAAACAACTTCCATTTTTACTAAATCTAGATTTAGCGACATTTAATAACATTTCATCGTCTTCTTCCATCTCTTTTGGTCTAGCTAATGTTATTAACACATCAGCAGTCTGAGCAATACCTATTGAGTCAGAAACGTCTTCCATACTAATACTTTTTTGTCCATATGATTGTCTACCTGTCTGTGATGCTGTCATTACACAACAATTAAATTGGAATGCTAATGCTCTAAGTTCTTCACATACTGTAACAATTTTACCATATGCATTATCAGAAAAAACTTTACCATTTGGTCTAACTAATTTAAGATAATCAACTATAATAAAATCAGGAGTGAAATCTTTTTTCATTTCCAAATTTTTAACTAAGGCTCTAATATCGTTACTAGATATTTCATTTGGAGCATATTCTTTATAAATTAATCGACCTAGACTGCCTTTTTTCTTTAATATATTTCTTTTATGAATTGCTTTTTTAATAGCATCTTGTGGTTTTATATTAATTTCTGTAATTGGAACTTCTGCAAACTTAGCATCAGTTCTTTGAGTGATATAATCTTCACCTAATTCAAGAGTTAAATACAAAACATTATGACCATTAAGAGCTAAAGTAGATGCTGCATCATTTAAACACAAAGTTTTACCAGTATTAGCAGGACCAGCATAAACAAATAATGATTTTCTACGATATCCTCCACCTGTATACTCATCAAGTGATGGTATTCCTGTTGAGAATTTTTCAATAGAAATTTCACATCTAGCCATTCTTTCTTCTAGATCTTCAAAATAATCTAATCCAAGAGATTCATCAAAATTTACTTTAAATGCATCTTCCATAATACCAACAACTTCTTCATGTTCTTGGTTTTCCATTTTTTCTGCACATTTAATAATTGCATTCATAATGGTTCGAGTCTTAACAAATTTCTTTGTTTCATCATATAACCATTCATTAGACTCATTGTTATCAATAGAAATACTCAACGATGCATCTAGTGCATCCTGAGCTTTCTTTTCTTCTTTTTCATCTTTACATACTTGAGAAATAATTTTATCTGCTAATACAGAAGATTCAGGTGCTTTTAAATATTTCTTATAATAAACTAAAATTGCTTGTATTACTTTCTTTGTCCCCATTGAAAATAAATGAGGACTTAACTTCGAAGCGAAGTTTCTAATATATACATCAGATCTTAACATACTCTGAATTATATAGAATTCAATTTTATCAGTATCGAAATCCAATTTTCTACTCCTATTAACTATCTTATTATTATACTACCAATATATTTACGTTGCAAGGGTTTACTTGCGAAAACATATAGGTAAAGAAGGGTAATAAAATGCCCAGATTATAAAATCTGGGCATTTCAATATAAAATTCACTTATTTTCTTTAGATAACTCACCTTCTTTTACTTCATCATCGTCAAGTAAAAATAAAGTTTCTTCATCTCCAGTAAATGTGGAATATTTATAAGATTCTTCGACTTTTTCATTTAAATCCTTTAAAATAGGCAACCAAATGTCTTTCTTATACATATTCTTCTTTTGGGTTTTATTTATTTCATTACCATCTTTATCTTTAATGGTATACCATGCACCCCTTTGCTCAATGAATCCATGTTCTATTGCATCATCAAGCATACCATAGAGTGGATTAACACCCTTCTTGAAATCTACATACATATATCCACGATTTCCTAGAGGAACTAATCTATTCTTATCAGAAGTTGCAATTATAATACTTGCTTCTTTCTTAGTAACTGTTCTACCCTCAGAATCTTTACCATCAGTTTCTTTTATGATCTTATTTTGTAATATAACAATACCACTAGTAGCATAAACGAAACCTTCACCACCACTCATTTTAATTGTTGGTGCTCCCATAATATTTTGAATTTCATAAGTATGGTTTGTAACAATCAATGGAATTTCGTGTTCAGCACATTCCATTGTTAAAACTCTAGCACATGCTCTAAGTTCTTTAGCTCTTTGTCCCATGTCAGCCGCTGTCTTTTCTTTTTCAGTATCAGCTAATTCTTTTGAACCAACCAATCCACCAATAGAGTCACAGAATAAAATAATAGGGATATCAGCAGTATCAGGATTTGATCTCCATTCCCTCATCAATTTAACTGCTTGATTACGAAAATCAGTAATGGATTTTACTGGTATATGAAACATAATATCAGGATCCACACCTAGATTTCTTGCGAAATTAGAATCGATTGCATTTTCAGAATCGAAATATGCAACTTGCCATCCTTTCTTTTGTGCTTCTCTTGCAGTACTCATGCAAATAAACGATTTACCTACACCTGATGGACCTGCAAGTGCCATAATCCTATTATTAGGCCAACCTTTAAAATACGATCCGCTAACTACTCGGTTCAATGCAAATGAACCAGTACTAATATAATCTCTAATATTTGACAATCTAGATTCTGTCAAAACTGATGCTAATTTATTTGTTGCCTGAAAATTTTTCATAAATTTCGCGGCTCTTTCTTTTTGTTTATCTAATTCAGATACTTCTTTTACTTTTTTTGACATGTTTTTACTCCTGTACTTGATTACTTTGTAAATATTGGGCTATTACTTCATTAAAAATAACAACTAAACCTATTTCATCAATTTTGGTATCGTCACTGTCAATAATGACTTTGCCATCCTCTATACGAACTACTGCTAATACGTCTTTATACTTATTAAATATGTCTTTCGACGCCATTATTTATCTCCTTTATTTATTTGAAATGTATATTTATTATACCATGAACTCAAAAATCAACATCCAAATATTTCTTCTATATCTTCAGTATCAAAACTAGGCATTTGCCAATTATACAAATCATAAAAAATAGTTAAAGGTTTAACCCAAACATTTTTTGCCATCTTATCATAATCAACCATAGCACCAAACTGATCAGGTAAATTAGATTTAAATGATATAACATCATATGGATAATCAGGATATTCAGTACAACCTTTAATGTAAACTACTTTTACTTTATCCCCTTCATAAATAGATTCCACATCATCTTCAATTTCAGCACGTTTAAGTAACATATTATAACCGATACATCCTTTAATATGATATGGAGTTCCCTTTTCAGCAGAACCATCAAATCCTGTATATTTTTCAATATTATTTGCACTACTATTCTTAGCAATATCATCAGGTGTACTATTTACCATTTGGTTGTAAATACTCTTTGTGAAATCATTAACTTTCTTTTTATCTTGAGTTTTCAAAAGAATTTTATAAAACTCTTCTAATAGTTCTCTAACTTTCTCAGGTGTAGTTGATCTAACAGACTCAAGACCTTTAACTTCAATCTCATGATTACTACCAGGTTCAACTGGACCATCTTCTCCTATAATCACCCAAGCTACATATCTCTTCTTAGCAATGAAAATACCTCTCCTGGCTATCATTTCACGCTTAAATGTAATCTTACATTCTGGGCAATTCTGAGCTTTTAATGCTAACTTCTGTTCAGCAGCATCAATAACTTTAACAAATATAGGTGATATCTTTTCATCTAAGAATTTAGAAGCTTTTTCTATATCATCAAAATCTTTATATCCAAAACTTTCAAGTACTGCACCAGCATGAGTATACAATGAATTATGAACTAATATATCATTTGCAAAAAATGTATGAGGAGAATCTACCATTCCCACATCATATACATATTGTTCTTCATTTCCAATATATTCAATTTCTTCTATTTCATCTATTTCAAATTCCATTTTTTCTCCATACAAATTTGTAATTACCACAATCCCACAATCTACGATAATTATTTCTAAACATATTATCAGATTCAGATTCAGAATCAACAAAATCATCTAATAACAAATTTTTCAACTTAGATTTTTGACATTTGTATCTACTAAAAACTTTACCATTTTTAATATAACAGTAATTGGGCGAAGATATAGAAATAAATTCCATATTTAATATTTTATATAACGAACCATCTGATATTGATATATCACAAAAACTTAATATTTCATTAGGATTATAATTTTGTATAAAATATTTAAATAGCTTACTTGCCCCTCCTATAACATTAATATTTAATTTATTACAAAACCTAGTTAATTCCCATTGATGTTTATTATGGAATGCAAATCCCATTATTGCCACTATCTCATCATTATATTTAAGCCCCAACTTAATTGTTGAATATCTTTTACCTTGAAGATGATTTCTATCACAAAAATTATTAAAATCTTTAGATGATATTACTTCTAAACTACATTTTCTAGCATATATTTTTTCACATTTTCCAAGTTTACTTTTTATAATAGATTTAATAATATTTTTATTTAATATCCAATTTTGCTCAAAAATATGAAATAAAAATACACCATTTTCTATACAAGATTTAGTTTTATTATAATGTCTATATTTTTCTTCTTTAGTTTCTTTTCTATCAAAAGAATGCCAAAACATTCCATTATATTCAATTGCAAACTTATGATCAGGTAAATAAATATCAATTTCTTTAGGATAAATTAATTTTCTATCTGTTTGAATTATATTACTAACACCTAAACTTTTAATATAATTTATTATCTCATTTTCAGCTTTCGATTTAAAAGATTTACAAGATGGACACCCATATCCACTTAGATGATCATTTGGTGTTTGATAGAATTCTCCATGATGAGGACATATTATTTTCACTTTATGTTTAGCACCTTCATAATCAACCATTTCATAACTATACTTATCATTATGAATTTTTTTAAAATCTTCAATTACATTTTTTATTTTTTTCTTTTGTTTATTCTTTGTTAGAACATTTCCGCATTTAGGGCATCCATGACCAGACGAATGAACTGCTGGTAACTGATAAAATTCACCATGAATAGGGCATATTATCTTAATTTTATTTTTTGAATTAATTTCTTGTTCAGGATATTCATATTTATTATCATGAACACAATTAAATTTAGAAATCCACTCATCAAATGAATATTTAAACTTATCAGATACTCTTTCATTAAAACATTTTCTACATCCAACACCAGAAGAATGGGAATATGCCCTTTGAACAAATTCACCATGAATAGGGCATATTATTGTCACTTTATCCTGAACCGTATTAAAAGAAACTAGAGAATAATCATATAAATCTCCATGAATTTTTTTGCATTTATTTATCCATCTAATTAATTTTTTATCCATTCTTTAGCCTAATTATTTTTTCTCCGGGCTTTATTTGCATTGGTTTTTTCTCTATTAATTTACCATCATCTCCAATAACCATACACGAATGATCTTCTGTTACATCAACATATTTTCCTGATTTTGTTTTTATTCTAAAAATTGGTTTCTTTGTTTTATGCCTTTCGACATATTGTATTAATCCATCTTTAACTAATTTATTATCTTCATCATAATATCTTGATTTTATATTATTTGGAAAAACGAATTCTCTGTTATCTTTATAATGGATTTTATATGAATCTGGTTGGTTAGATAAAATATAATTGAACGATTCTTCTACAGTTTTCTTCTCAGAATTAACATATATTTCTGTATTTCCTCTTACTGAATCAGTATCACCATAAACTACAGTTTGTGGGACAGGCTTAGCTCCAATTTTCTTACCAACAGATGTTTCTTCCCATTTTTCTCTAAAGAAAGTATCAACAGAATCCATTGCAGCTTTAATTACTTCTTGTCCAGTAGAAGTTACTGCTAATGCATTATCTTTATCATAAAACCTAGAATATATAGTACCTACATATCCATAGACTGAGTTAATTAAGATCTTATAATTTTGTTGGAGCATCTTATTTAAACGTTCTCCGTCTTTATCTCCTTCGTCATGACATTTGAATTGAAGTTTTTTATGATATTGTCTTTTATCAAACCATTCTTTTACGAATTTCGAAATAATTCCTGGAGTATCATGTCTATATACTGCACCATTAGAAGCAATTGATAAATTCCTTTCTTTAATTTCAGAAACTAAATCTTCAACTGTCATCCCATCATTTGTAGCTTCAATATTTTTTTCCCATGTTTCAACTTCTTCCCCACAAAGAATAGAATTGACAATTTTTGTTGCTCTTCTATTACACTTATATACTTTTGTTTCAGGAGAAATATTATGTTGCATCATGATTGATGGGTATAGAGAAGTTGCATCATATGAAATAACCCAATCCCATATTCCGACTCGGGGATCTTTCACGAATGCTCCATCATATTCAGCTTCTTCTGATGGATCAGCGTCAGGAAGAATAATCTTGTCTAACATTAGACGAGATATAAAAGCTCCGTCAAGGACCCTAACAGTTTTTTCGAATTGTTCAAATGGACAACAACAATTATAACAAATTCCTATCATCATAGAGATGAAACCCAATTTATCATTCAAACGTTTAAGAAGTGCAACGTCTTGAATGTTATATTCTACATAACGTTGCCAATCATTAACATATAATTCCTTTAAAGATCCATTATATGCTAATTTTTTCTCTTTAATTTCGATTTTTGCTATATAATCCAACTTATATGAAGATTGTTCTCTAGGAACATATTTTTTATATAAATCAATATAGTCAATCAAGTTAATTCCTGCAATCTCATAAACTTGTTGTTCTCTTCCAAATCTAAGTTTCTTAGTAACTGATTTTATGTATCCAATTGGGGAAAGTTCATTAGTCTTTTTCTCTCCTATAATTTTATAACCTCTGTTAATTATGTATGGTAAATCGAATAGATTACTATTCCAACCAGAAATAATATCAGGATGTGTCTTTTTTACGAATGCAATAAAAGTTTCAAGTAATTTTTCTTCTGAATCAAATGTTCTCACCCAATCCCTATCAGATAGAACTTGATTACCTTCTTCATCTTTATAATTTCTATCAAAATCTTTCTCTGCAAATATAAAAAACTTATTGTATTTGGTGGAATATACAGTAATTACAGTAATAGGCCATTTTGCTTCTTCTGCTTTTGGGAATCCTTTATCAGAATGAACTTCAATATCCAAAAAATGAACATCAAAATTTGGTGTTTCAAAATCTACACCTGACCACTTATCTAATAAATACCTATTTTCTACTGCTACATCAGATTCAAACAATTTTCGACCTGCAGATTTATACATTTCTTTTGCTTCTCTCATTTTTGAAGAAGTATCAAACACTTTTTTCTTTACATTATCACCAAAAATACTTTTATATCCAGTATTTTCATCTGTTGGCATATAAAAGTAAAGAGGAGCTTTTTCTTTTTTATAAACTTTCTTACCTTCATTGTTATATTCCCAACAATGAATCATATTACTGCGATGCGAAAAATATACAGAACTATACATTAATTATTTCTCCAAAATTATTTTAACATTTAAATTATTTGGTTTCAACATATTTTTTAATATAAGAAATCCATGGTTTATATCCATCTTCAGACAAATGAACTTGATCTATTGTATATTCTTGTTTTAAATGACCAGTTTTATCCACCATTACTTCATATACATTTAAAAATTTTACTTTTTCTGTCAAACAAACCAGAATTAAAGCTTTATTTAATTCTTTAATATCATTAACATAAGTTTTTGGAACATTATGAGGAAAATATACCCTAACATCTTTCCCAAATGGTAATATACTTTGAACAAAAAGTTCAGTATCAGGAGATTCTTTCTTAATTCTTTGAATTATTGTTCTTTGATTTTGTGTTATTAGAGAATGAGGAATTCCAGCATTTAAGTCATTAGCACCAATCATAAGAAATATTTTCTTTGGTTTATGTTTAGTAATATTACTTAATCTTTGGATAACTTGAAATGTAGTATTCCCTCCAATTCCTCTATTAGCAGTTTCTACATTTGGAAAAAAATCTTCCCAAATTGGAATGTGTGTTAGAGAATTACCAAGAAATACAACAGAATTATTTGTTACTTCTCTATTATCTACAGTTAAAGTCGGATCTGGCATCCATGTTAATGGAATTTCAGGTGTAGGTCTTTTATTGCTACATGATAATAACATTATTAATGATATTAAAAGAATTAAATATTTCATTATTTTTCTCCAGTTGATCCAAATCCCGAATCGCCTCTATCTTCATTTGTTGGTTTTTCATTCAATCCATATAATCCAACAGAAGGAACACGTTTTATTACCATCTGGGCAATCTTATCTCCTGGATTCACAGTAAAAACATCTTGAGAATTATTTTGTAAAATAACCATAATCTCTCCAGAATATGAAGAATCTATTGTTCCAGGAGTATTCAATACTGTAATACCTTTCTTAGCAGCTAACCCAGATCTTGGTCTAATTTGTGCTTCCCATCCATCTAATAAATTAATATGAACACCAGTATGAATTATTTCTCTATGTAAAGGACCTATAACCAAAGATCCTTGTGGATCATCTTTTTTAAATACTGCAAACAAATCAAATCCAGCATCAGTTTGATGTGCTTTATATGGAATCTTTGCTTCAGGATACTCTTCTTTATTTAACCACACTCCAAATTTAGTTTCATTTAGAACATAAATACCATCTACCATCAGTCAACCTCCAAATCTGAAAAATCAGGAACGTCCATATCAGATGGATCAGGAAGACTATCTTCTAGATCATCATCTTCTTCTTGAATTAGTTCTGATACTTTAGTTGCAGATTCAGTATCTTCTTTATCATAAGAAACACTTTCATCAGATTCAATTCCCAATTCAACAGCAATAGAATCTCTAACTCCAACAGGATTAATCATTAAATTCTTCAATGCTTTAGTTAAATCTTTAGCAGAAAGTGGACCACATAAAGATGGGGCACCGCGGCCAGTACCAAGTTTACGATATTCTCTAATATCAGCATCAACTTCACCATCATCCCAGACTACAATTTTAATCTGAAATGCTTTCTTTGGCTTATCTTCTTTTTCTTCATCACTCATTATATTCTCCTATAACGTTGGGTTTATTAGATTAGACTTTTATTATATGTTATTGTTAATTAGATTGCAAATTATTTCTGCTTGGATACCCAAGCACAGTGTTTTTTAATTGCAGGATCATGATAAATTTTATCGAAAGAATTTAATTCTTTCCCTAATTTCTTTTCATCGTATAAATCATGGATTCCATTATGACATTTTCTACAAATTAATATTCCAGTATTCATTTCTTGTTTTGTGAAATTCTTTTTAAACCATTTATTTTTATGCAAAGTTTTAGGAATCAAATGATGAAATGTTAAAATCTCTTCCCTATTACATAATGGACATTTTCCAATCTTATCATTATTTGACATTTTCTATTCTTTCTTTAATAATTTTTCTTAACGCTTTATCATGATTATTTTCAATTTTAATCCAATCTTTATAATAACTCTTTGGTATTTTTGGATTGTTTAATGATGATCCTCTATAAAGATATACTTTATTATGTTCTTTAAACATTTCAAGCATTTTACTAGGTGAATAACCTCCTGGTAAATCCATCATATTTTTATACTGTTCTAAAGAATATAACTTCTTCATTACAAATCTAGCATCTTCCAATGTATATACACGTTTTTTCCCAAAAGTGTTATATACCATTTTTTTATCTATACGATCTACTAAATCATCAGAAATTTTTAAACCTCTTTTTATATCATTTTCCCAATAATCCAACCAATCTTTCATTTGTTCAGGAGCACCATATACACAATAATCCAATTTAGCATTTTTATTATAAATGCCAATTATCCAATGTTGATGTCGCCATTTATTTAGATGGTCAATATTAAGAGGAGATGCAGTTGAAACTTTTCCAATTGTTGTTGATTTTATTTCAAAATCAAAAGATAATTTTTTATATCTTAATCTAGCATCAATTCCTATTCTATTATGATTTGTTTTCTTTAATTTAAAAATTTTAATTAATTCATTTTCTCTTTTATTATCTTGAATCTCAGCTATCATAGAATACTATTATATCTGACCGTAGTTTTTATCCAACCATTTTTTCGTGTCTTTTTTTATCTTCTATTATTTCTTTAGCGACATCTTCATTCATTATTCCGGCTTTTTTAAACTCTCTTTTTAATTTTTTATCAACATATTCTTGAACGTCTTTTCTTCTTTTTACTTCTGGTATAGAACGAATAATTCTAGCAATCTTTACAAAACATTGAGATGATTGATCATATTTATCTTTTCCAAGTTTTCTTAATCCTTCAGTTAACAACTTTTCAATTGCATCATCACAATCATTTTCTGTCCAGTTCTTTGGTACTTTATTATAAGCCATAATTATTCTCCAAAGATCTCCTCTATATCATCAATAGACTCATCTTTATCTTTGGGAGGAGTCTGTAAATGGAATGGTAATGTTTTTCTTCCTTTCCAATTTCTTAAACAATTAACATCACCACCGAGATCATGGCGATGATGAGGTAAATGAATAACATGGGTTATATAAGTATCGAGTTTTATCATTTCATCTGACATTTCTCCCCACTTATCTGCCCACTTACTTCTAAATTTTATATCTGATAAAGCTGAAGTAATCTCTTCAGAATAGATTTTATTAATATCCTCTATACGAGAAGACTTAACATTAAACAATTGAAAAAAGCCACTCGCATAACAAGGATCCCGTTTTGACAATTTAATTTGAAATCCAGTTTTCCAATGAAGAAAATCATCATAACTCATTATTTTATAACGACTTGTTCCATGTATATACTCAGGTTTCAAATCTTCTTTTTCTATTAATTCTCTAAAATTTTCTTGAAGAATAATATCAGCATCAAATGTACACAACCAATCTGAACGAGTCATTGTGTTCCATCCATCATTTAATGCTTTACCTTTATTAAATGCATCATCATTCTCATATAATCTTTCAGATAATACGAATTTAACATCATTATCTTCACATACTTTTTGAGTATCTTTGTCCCGTTCTACAGTAACAACAACTATATCATCGAAATAATCTTTATTTCTAGGGAGGGTATGAATTAAATAATCTGAATAATCAACACAAACAAGACATGCTTCTATTCTCACAGGAACCCCCTTTCTTCTAGAAGACTAAATCAATGAACATTTTTATTTATTATTTCATATAGCCTAAAATGTTCATCAATTCTTTTTTTCGTAAATCTAGTGTAGTCATTATTTTGTGCAGCTTTAGGTATTTCCTGTCTCATTTCTTCTGCATAATTTGTAAACAATGGATTAGTTTCATAACCTTCTTCATTTATATCATTTAGAAGAAACGCACAATATCTTTTATAACAAGTTAAACATTTACCACATTTACCATCATTTTTATCATAGCAAGAACTCGTTTCCAAAAGAAGATCTAAAGGAATATCATTATCTAATGCCCATTTAATAGTTTCTGCTTTTGTCATAGATGCAAAAGGAGACTCTACTATAGTAGTATCTTGGAAAAACGCATTTGTGAATGACAACAATTCTGATGTATCATCAAAGAACCTAACACTCTTATCGTGTTCTTTTCCTAATTGTTCCCCGTCAAGGGCATTTATCCATACTCTAGGACTAAACATAGAACCAATTGTAGCAAGCATAACATTTCTACTTGGAATAATTTGATTTGACAATCTTGATTGAATAAGTGGAATTAAACCTTCTATATGTATATTTTTTACATTAGGTACAAATTTAATCCACTCACTATTAGTTGTATATGCTTTACTTACAATATTTCCAATTGCTTTCAATTCTTTATGTGCATATTCATGATCCATATTTACAAATAAACACAAAGGATTGTACCCTTTATTCCTTGCATAGTTATAAGATATTAAACTATCAAGACCCCCACTATACATGATTGTCAAATCATATTCCATATTATTCTCCATTATCAACAGAAACTAAAACATTTAATTCTTTTGAACTCAATATACCTTTTGTATAATCATTTTTCATTTTTGAATAATTTCTTACTTGAAAATTTTTAATAACAAAAGAAGGATATTCTTCATCATTTAATTCTAAATCTTCTTGTAACTGAGAAGTATATCTTGGATATTCTATAACTTCTTTACCTCTAGTAATTGTCCCCATTACTTGATTTCCATCTTCATCTAGCAAAGGGACGTTTTTATATTTTGATCCTTTTTTACCAATTCCACTTGCTTTACGAATCAATTTTGCTTTTCTTCCATTCATATTTATTTATCCTCCATATTGGTCTGTATTATCACGAAACAATCCTCGGTCACCTTCAACCATTTTTGTTTCTTCTTCATATGGCATTACTATCCAATGATTTGTTTTCAATCCATATGTTATAAGTTTATCATTAAAATCTTGAGTTTCAATATATTTACCATCAATTAAAACTGGTGCAAATTTCCATTCGAATGTTTGTGAAGTAAATCCCAATTCAAGCATATGAGAATTTAGTAAATCAAATGTTCTTCCATGAGCAACTAAATCTTCTACAAATACAACTTTAGATAAATATTTATTTGAAGACATTAGAAGTTGTTTTTCTTTAGGAAAATACATACCTACATTTAAATTTAAATATTTTGCTATTATATGGGCAGCAGATAATCCACCTCTAGAAATTGCAATAATTTCATTTGGTTCGTATTTTGAAATTTCTTCTGCCATTGAAAGACATATATTTTTAAATGTATTAAAATCTAATGAAATTTTCATTTTTTAATTTCCTCGTAATATAGATTTAACTCTGTTGCAAAATGATAAACTGGTATATTAATAATTTTTTTCAATTCTTGAACTTGCAACCAATCACTTTCAACAAAACAAGTCATTCTATATTTTTCATCTTGGCATGAATAATGACTTATCCATCTAGCTTTATGGTAAATTACTTTATCAGTATTCCAAGTATCTTTTTCTTTTTCATAATGATGAACTTTAAGAGGACCAATTTGATGTTTATTTAACCATTTTCTAGTAACAATTTCATCATCAGTAGGGCGGCCAGTAATTAGAATAAAATCTCCATTTGGATAAAAAATTGGATATATTTGATCTCTCAATTTATGTAATCTAGCAATTCCTTCATCACTTATATCACCATCCCATTCTACATCAGGGCAAATAACTCCATCTAAATCAAATCCAATAATTTCTTTCATTTTTTATTCCCAGGTTTGAGGTGCCACAGTACAAGTTTTGCATAAAGGAATATTTTTAAATTTATATTCTTTTCCATTCAGTAGATCATCTACATTTAATTGTAACTGTTTCTCTGCTTCTATACAACAAGTATTAATTGAACCATCCCATAAGACTACATATGTATTAAAGTCGCGGAAAACGCATTTCTGGCCATATGAGACTCCATCGTGAGTCTTACCCCAATCATGATTTTCATCAGGAGTTCTTCCGTATACTGTTACTTTAGGTAAAACTTCTTTCGCCAAATTTATTATGTGATCAGGTACAGGTTTATGTAAAGAAATTACCAACTCATCCAATCCTGTTTCTTTCAATTCATAAATTTTGTCAATATCCAATAACAATGCATTGGTTGACAATCGTACATACGGAACATGATCCTTAGCGATATTTAATAATTCCATTAATTGAGGATGTAATAAAGGTTCTCCAAAATTATGAAAAGCTATAGGATGTTTTTCGGATGCCATTTCTACTAATGTCATAACTTTTTCAAAAGTAGATTTTGACATGAAACCTTTAGGTCTTTTCATTGTTGGATGAGGACAATAATTACATTTTAGGTTACAATAACCTACAAGTTCTACTTGTAAAGGATGTTGATTCATTTTCACACTCCAAACATATCTTCAATAGATTCAACTTCTTGTTCTGATTTATGAGGATTACCTAAAAGTCCAATATTTCTTTCTACAACATGATGTGCAGTTCCAGGAGCAGATTCAAACATTTTATCAATAACATTAAATGTCTTTAACTGTTCTGATTTAAAACATGTGGCCCATAAATCTTTATTTCCAGTATAAATTAAATTATGAAGCATCTCAACATATTCAGTTAACATGTAAACATTATGACTTTGAACTACATTATAAAAAAGAGATTCCCCATCATTACTTAAAGAATTTTCATTTAAAATGTCTTTATGTGAATATCCTTTACATACAGGACATTTACATGGAAGTGGAGTATCATCAAATTGATCAATCAATCTATTTGATAGATGATAACTCATAAATCCAGTTGAACTAGGATAAATAAGATATTTTCCCCAACCACCATTTTGAGTAGCGTATGAACTATCGAAACTAACATTAATTTTATAACCAGCTTTATTTAATTTATATTTAAGATAAATCATAATTGGCATAAATCTTGTTGATGAAAGGCCAAAAAAGTGAATTAATTTACATCTTTCTTCATTACTAAATTCATCATTGTCCATAAGAACTGAGAATGCCATTAACACAACATACATATTTTTTCTTAGTGATCCAAGTGCCCATCCATTATGAACACCAATATCTTTTATATGGTTATACCAATAATCCCTATGTTCATAAGAGTGACCTTGAACAACATTTAGCCAATCAAAATCATTTTTAAAACCTCTATTTTGTAAATAATCTATATTCTTTTTTGTTCGTTTAAGTGCCTCGTCCATATCAGAAATAGATAGACTAGAAGTATCATTACGAATACTCCATGGAGGAACATCAATAATTGGTGCCACAGTAGAATTCTTCTCCATCCATGTATAGAGTTTTTCTAAAGTTTCATCATCACACTTTAATTCACCTGTACCAATTTGGAATCCTCCAGAATCACCAAAAATAATATCAACATCATTTTCTAAATTCTCTATTCCAATACTTTTCATAAAATCAACATCTTTATAATTATGACCAGCAGAAGTCAAAATATATGGATGATGAAAACATTGTTCGTCAGAAGTTTTCCCATTTAAATAAAACCTAGGACTTTTACCATTAACCAACCAATTCTTTTTCATAATAGTAGTATGGGTTGCAATTGAAATTGCAGGAAAAAAAATAGTTTTTTCATTGTATTTCATATTATTATCCTAATAATTTAATTTTAATTTCATAATTTAAGTAACTATATGGAGTCAAATCTTTCCATACAATAAAATCTTTAATATTACCGATTTTCTGAACTCCAAAATATCTTCTCACTCTTTCTTTTATTCTATATGGAAGAGAATATTCAAATTCATACATATTAAGATCCTTTAATTCCACAAACATCGAAGAATTCTTTTCTTGTTTCAGCATTATCAGCAAAAGCTCCTCTTACTGAACTAGTAAACATCCAAGAATTAACTTCTTCTACTCCTCTAATAGTCATACAAAGATGTTGAGCTTTAATAACTACCATTATACCTTTTGGTGATAAAAGTTTTTGTAAATATTCAACAACCTGTTCAGTTAATTCTTCTTGTATTTGAGGTCTTCTCATGAAAAACTTTACAATTCTAGAAAGTTTAGAAAGTCCTATGACTTTATCATCTGGTATATATGCAACATATGCAGATCCTGTAAATGGAACTAGATGATGAGAACATGTAGATTTAACACTAATAGGACCAGAAATTATCATTTCATCATATTTTTTGGTATTAGGAAATGTTGTTATTTTAGGATCTGATGAGAAACATCCTGAAAACAATTCATCAATATACATTTTTGCCATTCTTTTAGGTGTTTCTTTTATATTAGGATCATTTTCTCTATCAAAATCAAGTATATCTAACATTTCTTCAAATACGTTTTCTAATTTTTTCTTTTTATTATTTTTTTCTTCTAATGAAATAGGTATATTACCATTAGCATGTATTTTTTTACTCATACAAACTCCTTTTGTTCATGAAATTATATCATATATCAGTAACGAAGTCAAATTATATTCTATATGCAGATTCATATGCATCTAATATATTGTCATTCTCCAACCATCTATTATTTACAAAATCAAATTGTTTATTAATAGTATCAAAATATTTTTCTTCATTATCCAATAAATCTTTTATTGCTTGATACCAATCATCAGGATCATTGTCAACAAGATTAGGACAATTCGTTTGATCGTATGGACCTATACCATTTCCGATTGAAGAACATATACAAGGTATACCCATAGCAGCATATTCTAAATATTTAAGATCAGATTTAGCATAATTAAATAATCCGTCTCTAATTGGAGCTAATGCTATATCAGCTTTTATTTTTTGCATCATTTGAGGATATGACCAAAAATTAGACCAATCAATAAATGATATTTTTCCATTTTTCTTATATTTTTCTAATGATGGTGGCATACAACCTACAAACAACCATTCGAATTCATCAGTTGTAGCTTCAATCATTGGTATCAAGAATTCTAAATCTCCTCCTGGACCAACATGAGATGCAGATCCAGCCCATAATATTACAGGTTTTTTCTTTTCAGGTCTTTTATCTTCTGTAATATCAGGATTCCACAAAAATTTTGGTAAAGAATTAGGAACAACTATAGAATTTTTTATACCAAATTCCCTTTCATAGAAATGTTTCAAAAATCTTGTACTAAATGTTACAATATGAGACATTCTCATAATTTCTAACACATTATCACGTCTAGTTTTAGTATAAAACTGATATGCTGCTATATTTTGAGGTTCAATTCCATGAACTATATCATCTAATTCATAACACACTCTTGCTGGGGAACCTGTTGCATCTATACATCTTCTATATTCCCAAATACAGTGTTTTTGATTCTCTGTGCATTGTCTTTGAAACCTAACAAAATGAGAACCTTTTATCAAATTAAGGTCAAAACAAAATTGATACATAAAACTTACATTCCAATTTAATCTAGTTGAAATATATTCAAATGGAACCATTGTTCTATAATATCCACACCCATTTTTATCGCTAGGGAAACACACAATATTTCTTGGTTTTTTTGGATCTGGCATCGATTATCTCCGAAAATACATTAATCTGTTAATTATAACGACAATTTTTTTTATTTCAACACATTTATGAAAAAATTTGATAAAATTCCTTAAGTCTTGTTAAAATATATTATAAATATGAGCTATTTAAGGAGATTCATATGGAAGATAGCAATTTTGACCAGAAAAAGAATAGAAAGCGCGGCCGTGGAAAAATTAAGATCACAAAACGACAGCATGTAAACAATAAAGAATTAGTTTCAGAATTAATAGATTTCAAAAAAACAATAGAAAAAGAAAAAAAGAAAAAAGAAAAG
>Ga0102941_1000345_pt1 | contig 21177 bp, 21 predicted proteins | sample SalPonR2_C_D2_MG_FD_79281 | JGI IMG/M metagenome (GOLD analysis project Ga0102941, IMG submission 79281) | Salt pond soil microbial communities from South San Francisco under conditions of wetland restoration - Salt Pond MetaG R2_C_D2_MG | ecosystem: Environmental > Aquatic > Marine > Intertidal... | reverse complement strand
TTGCTTTTGTTGCCGGGCACCCATGGCAACAACCGCTTTGGCCCCGATACCGTGCCCGACCGCAAGCGCAGGCTGCCGGTGCATCCCGCCTTCGATCAGCCCCTGAACCCGAGGGATCGCGCCGCGATCGAATCCGCGCGCCGGGCCGAGATCAAGGCCTACTACCGCAAGACCGTGCTGTCAGGCATCCAGAAGTCCGAGGCCTGACGGGCAGGCCCGCGTGGCCCGGTGGATCAGTAGCGATAGGCTTCGTAAATGCGGGTCAGGTCGCCGCCCCAATCACCGTGGTAGTGATCCAGCAGCTCATCGGCCGGGACCTTGCCGGTATCGATGCTGTCTTTCAGGGCGCTCAGGAAATGGGTCTCGTCCGGGATCAGCCCACCGGCACCGGGGCGCGCACGCGCCTTTAGCCCGGCCTCTGATATCGCCACGACCTCGCGCGCCAGATCGTGCATCTTGATGCCGCCGACTTCGGCCTGCAGCGCCGAAACAGACGCCTCCACCCTCAGCGCCTCGCGGGTTTCGGCATCCCAGCTCTTGACCAGATCCCACGCCGCATCCAGCGCGGCCTGGTCATACATCAGCCCCACCCAGAACGCGGGCAGCGCGCACAGCCTGCGCCATTGGCCACCATCGGCCCCGCGCATCTCGATGAATTTCTTGACGCGTGCCTCGGGGAAGACCGTGGTCAGATGATCGGCCCAGTCGCTGAGCGTCGGTCTTTCCCCCGGAAGCGCCGGCAGCGCACCTTTCATGAAGTCGCGAAAGGACTGACCCAGCGCATCGATGTATTTTCCATCGCGGTAGACGAAATACATCGGCACATCGAGCACGTATTCCACCCAACGTTCGAACCCGAACCCGTCTTCGAAGGCAAAGGGCAAGGTGCCGGTGCGGTCGGCGTCCAGATCGCGCCAGACACGGCTGCGCCATGACTTGTGGCCATTGGGGGCCCCGTCCAGGAAGGGTGAGTTGGCGAAAAGGGCCGTGGCAACAGGTTGCAGGGCCAGCGCCACGCGCATTTTCTGCACCATGTCGGCCTCGGACGAGAAATCGAGGTTCACCTGAACCGTACAGGTCCGGTACATCATGGTTTTGCCCATGGTGCCGACCCGGTCCATGTAATCGGTCATCAGGCGGTAGCGGCCCTTGGGCATCATCGGCATGTCTTCGTAGTGCCAGATCGGGGCCGCACCCAATCCGATGAATTCCACGCCGATCTTTTCGGCAACGTCGCGGACCTGGCGCAGATGTTCGTTCACCTCGTCACAGGTCTGGTGAATGGTCTCCAGCGGTGCGCCCGACAGTTCCAGTTGCCCACCCGGTTCCAGGCTGACATTCGCGCCATTCTTTTCAAGGCCGATGATCTTGCCACCCTCTTCGACCGGGGCCCAGCCAAAGCTGTCGCGCAACCCTTCCAGAACGGCCCGGATGGATGCCTTGCCCTCGTATGGCAGGGGCTTCAGGGTGTCTGCGGTGTAGCCGAATTTCTCGTGCTCGGTGCCAATGCGCCAATCCTCTTTCGGTTTGCAGCCCTCGGCCAGGTATTCGGCCAGTTGCTCGTAGCGTTCGATGGGGCCGCCACCGGATTGGGGTATGGACATGGATCAGCGCCTTCGTTGTCGGACCACGGAGACCTGAACCGAGCCGTTCAGACTGTCAAGGCCTCCACCGGGTCCCGACGCCACAAGGTGACACTGCCTTCGTGCGAAACCTCCAGCGCGGCAATCAGGCCCCCGGGCCTGAGCCCGGGCAGCGCGGTGAAGGCGTCGAACAGGGCGTCGGCCCCGGCCGCATCTACGGGGATCACCAGCATCTGACCGGGTTCCATCAAGACCCACGCCCGATGCCCCAGGTGATCGCGCCGCAGCGACAGCATCGTCATTTCGCGCAAGGCCACCGCACCGCCTGTGACGGGGCCCATATATACGATGCGCCCCTCGTCGACCTGCACGACCCCCGGGCCCTGCCCATCGGGCGCAAACCGCGCACGCCGGATCGCGGGCAGGATGGCGATGGCGCCGGCGGCCATCAGGACATAGCCGAACCCCTGGACCACCGGGCCGGGCCGGGCGGTGATCCAGAAACCGGCGGCGATCACGGCGACAGCCGCCAACACCTCGCGCCAGCGGCGCAGCAGGGCCGCGACCTCGGGGCGCAGAAAGCCGCTCATCGCCAATCGCCCCGATCCGCCTGCCACAGCGTCAGGGCCGCGACGGCTGCGGTATCCGCTCGCAAGATCCGGGGCCCAAGGCTGATCGGCGTCAGCAAAGGCAAGCCGCGCAGATAAGTCCGTTCGGCTTGGGAAAACCCGCCCTCGGGTCCGATCAGGATGGCCCATTTATCCGCTTGCGGCGCATGATCCAGACAGGCTCGGGCCCCGGCACTTGTCTCATCGGCAAAGATCAGGTGGCGATCCCCGGGCCAGGCGCCCAGCACCGCGCGCAGCGTTTGCAGATCGTCCACCGCCGGCACGAAGGTCGCGCCGCATTGTTCGGCCGCCTCCACGGCATGAGCCTGAAGCCGATCCTGCCGGATACGCCCGGCATTGGTGAATTCGGTCTGCACCGGCAAGATCCGCGCGACGCCAAGCTCGACGGCTTTTTCCACGATGAAATCGGTCCGCGCCTTCTTGATCGGGGCGAACAGCAGCCACAGATCGGGCGGCGGTCGCAATGGCGCGGTCTGATCGCGGCACACCAGCTGTCCGCCGCGCCTGGACGCTTCGGCCACATCGGCGCGCCACTCGCCGTCCTTGCCGTTGAAAAGCGCGACGCCATCGCCAACAGACAGGCGCATGACGTTGAACAGGTAGTTGGCCTGATCCCGCGACAGGTCGACCGTTTGATCCGGGGCCAAAGGGTGCTCTACATAGAGCCGTATTTTGGGGCTGTCTGACATGGAGCGCACGATATGAGCGAGGCAGGCGAAACGCCAGAGGGTCAGGTGGCAGATGCCGTTCGCGGCAATTGGGTCGATCGTATCGCCCCCGCACCCACACGTCCCTACCTGCGGCTCAGCCGGGCCGATAGGCCCATCGGAACCTGGCTCTTGCTGTTGCCGTGCTGGTGGGCCCTGTTTCTGGCCGCCGCCGCCGGGGGCGACGGTCTGTCGGCCTATGACGTGTGGCTGTTTGCCGGATCGGCACTGGGCGCGTTCTTGATGCGCGGCGCGGGATGCACGTGGAACGACATCACCGACCGCGATTTTGACGCCGCTGTCGCACGCACGAAATCGCGCCCGATCCCGTCGGGCCAGGTCACGCCCCGGCAGGCGATGATCTGGCTGGTGGTCCAGTCGCTGGTCGCGTTCTGCATCTTGCTGACCTTCAACCTGAACGCCATCGTGCTTGGCATCGCGTCCCTCGGCACCGTTGCGATCTACCCGTTTGCCAAACGGTTCACATGGTGGCCGCAGGTGTTCCTGGGCCTTGCCTTCAACTGGGGCGCGTTGCTTTTGTGGACGGCGCAATCGGGGCAACTGGGCTGGCCGGCGGTGGTGCTGTATCTGGGCGGCATCGCCTGGACGTTGTTCTACGACACGATCTATGCCCATCAAGATACAGAGGATGACGCCTTGATCGGGGTGAAATCCACGGCACGGCTCTTCGGTGCGAACTCCCGCATCTGGCTGCGCGGGTTCTTGATCGCGACCGTCGCGCTGGTGGGCCTGGCGGCGCTGATGGCGTTGGGGGGCGCATCGGTCCTGGCGCTGGTGCTGGCATTGGTCGGCGTCTGGGCCATGGGATGGCACATGGTGTGGCAGTTGCAGCGACTGGATATCGACGATCCGGAAAACTGCATGCTCCTGTTTCGGTCGAACCGCGACGCCGGGTTGATCCCTGCGCTGTTTTTCGCCCTCGCCGCACTGGTTTGATTGAACCCGTTCAGGGAACCCTGTAACCCATGCAAAACACCGGGCAGCGGAACGCTTTTTGATCATGAACCGGATCCCCTTCATTCTTACCATCGCCTCCGTCGTCGGAGGCCTTGTCCTGTCGGTGTTCGCCGCCGGGTTCCTGGCCGTCGCGATGGAACGCAGGTCCATCGAGGCGGTCGAAGCCGGGCTGAACCAGAGCGGGATGGACTGGGTCGAGGTTTCGGCCAATGGCCTGCAGGTTTTCCTGGATGGAACAGCCCCAAGCGAGGCCGCCAACTTCCGCGCGTTCAGCCGTGCGGGCTCGGTCATCGACGCCGACCGGATCGTGAACCGGATGGAAGTGGCCCGTCAGGATACGGCCGCCCCGCCACGCTTTTCCGTGGACATGCTGCGCAACTCCGATGGCATCCAGGTGATCGGGCTGGTCCCTCTCGAAACCGGGGATTCCGCCATTACCCTGACCCTGTCGGACATGGCCGACGGGATCGAGGTCGCCAATCTGGTGGAAATGGTCGATTTTCCGGCACCGGATAATTGGGAGAACGCGCTGGCCTACGGGTTGCGCGCCCTGCGTGAATTGCCGCGATCCAAGGTGACGGTCTATTCGGACCGGGTCGAGGTTCAGGCCGTCAGCGAAAGCGTCGCCCAGCGCGCGGACTTCATCGCGGCGCTGCAAAGCAACCAACCACGCGGTGTGCAGGTGGTGCTGGATATCTCGGCGCCGCGCCCCGTCATCACGCCGTTCACCTTTCGCTTTGTCATCGACACCGAAGGGGCGCGGTTCGAAACCTGCGCCGCCGATACGCTGGCGGCGCGCAACCAGATCGTGCAAGCCGCCGAGGCCGCAGGCGCGACCAATCTGCAAACCTGCTCCATTGGGCTTGGTGTGCCATCGCCGCAATGGGGCAGCGCCATCGCGACGGCGATCGCGGCCGTGGCCGAACTGGGCACGGGGACGGTTGCGTTTTCGGATGCCGATGTGACCCTGATCGCCATGGAAGGCACCGACCCGAACGAGTTCGACAGGGTCATCGGTGAACTTGCGGCGGCACTGCCCGATGTCTTTTCCCTTCAAGGGGTCCTGCCCGAACCCACGCCGGACCAGGCCGCCAACAGCGGGCCGGTGCGGTTTCAGGCCACCCTTTCGGACAGCGGGCGCGTTCGGTTGCGCGGACGCGTTCCCGAAGGTCCCATTGGCCGTTCGGTCGAGGCCTATGCCCGTGCCCTGTTCGGCGGCGGCAATACCGATGTGGCGACACGCGCGGTCACCGATCTTCCGCAAGGATGGTCCCTGCGTGTCATGGCTGGCCTGCAGGCGCTTTCGACGCTGAATGACGGAACCCTGACAGTGGATCGCGACCTGCTTTTGCTGCAGGGCAATACCGGCAACCCCGATGCCATTTCGGATCTCACGCGGCTGTTGGGCGAAGAACTGGGGCAGGCCGCCGCGTTCGAACTGAACGTGACCTATGTCGAGGCGCTCGATCCCATCGCGTCGCTGCCCACCCCCGAGGAATGCGTCGCCCGCATCCAGGCAGTTCAGGACGAGACCAAGATCGTGTTTGATCCGGGATCCATCGAAATTACCGACGAAGCGGGCGACATCCTCGACCAAATCGCGCAGATCTTGCCCGATTGCCGTCATGTGCGCATGGAAATCGCCGGACACACCGACAGCCAGGGCCGCGAAGAGATGAACCTGAACCTCAGCCAGGCGCGGGCGGAATCGGTTCTGAACGGACTTTTGGCGCGCAGCGTGCTGGTGTCGAACCTGACCGCGCAGGGCTATGGCGAAACCCAGCCGATCACCTCGAACGAGACCGAAGAGGGCCGGGAATCGAACCGCCGCATCGAATTCCGCCTTTTTTCGACCGCCACCGAGGGCGAAGAGATGGACGACACCGATCAGGATTTGCCCGAGGGCGAAGACGGTGAACAACAAGCCCCATCGGCCGAATCCAGGCCGGTGCCACGCCCCGACAGCATTGCCGAAGCCGCCGCCGCGGCCCGGGACGGATAGGAGACCTGCCCCATGGACCGTGTCCAGTTCATCATTGCCATCGCGCTGATCCTGTTCGTCGCCTTCGCGCTCGGGTGGTTGGCCCACTGGCTGATCACCCGGTTTTCCCAGGTCTCAAGCGCGGACCTGAACGAGCTGGAGGCGCTCGCCAAGGCGTTGCACGATGCCGAGGAAACCCGCGATCAGGCCATCGCCTACCTGCAACAACGCGAGGCGGAACTGACCGGGCAGCTCAGCCAGACCGAGGCGGAACTGCGCGCCGCGATGGAAGGGCTGCGTGATGCGCGACTGGAAGCCGAAGATCTGCGCGGCTACATCGAACAGCAAACCCAGGCGTCCAGCTAAGGCTCGCGCGTAAAACGTCCTTTTCCGTTGATCCGGGGGCTATGACTGCTGCGACCAGCGGCCCAGGGCGTCCTCGTCTTCGTCCTTTGACGCGACCCACGCCTCACCCGATGCGGTCACTTCCTTTTTCCAGAAGGGCGCGCGGGACTTGAGGTAATCCATCAGGAACTCGGCCGCCTGAAACGCATCGGCACGGTGCGGCGCGGCGGTGGCCACCATCATGATGGGATCGGACGGGGCAAGCGGGCCGAAACGGTGCAAGATCATCGCGTCGATCAGGCCAAAGCGCGTGATCGCTTCGGACCGGATCGCGGTCAGGGCCTTTTCGGTCATGCCGGGATAATGCTCGATCTCCATCACGGCCAGGCCGCCGTCCGCCAGATCACGGGTTATCCCGGAAAAGCTTACGACAGCGCCCGCACCCTGCACGCTATCGGCAAAGGTGTTGAGCTCCGCCCCCATGTCAAAGGCGTCGGCCTGGACGCGCACGCGATCGGCCACGGCGATCAACCGCCCGTCATCGGGGGAAAGAACGCAACTTCGCGCGCGCCGGACAGCGGCGCGTCACCATCGACCAGTTCCTGATCCACGGCGGCACGGATCGCCCCCATGTCGGAAAATGCGTAGGCATAGCCGTCATCGCGGGTGCGCAGTTCGGCCACCAGGTCGGCCACGGTCGCGGCGTCGGTTTCGACCTGTTCCTGCGCCGTGCCAACCCGTTCGCGAAGCCAGGCAAAATAAAGGATATCAAGCTTCATGCCGTCCCCCTCAGATGCGGCAGGGCCTTGCGGAAATAATCATAGCCGGTGATCAGTGTCAAAATCGCGGCCAGCCACAACAGCACCAGTCCGCCATAAGATACGATCATCAGGCCGTTGTACTTCCACGCGACGCCCAGATGGTCCGGGTCGTCCCCGTTCAGAATGCCCGCCAGGCTTTCGCCATCCATGCCAAAGACCTGCATACGGAAATAGTGATCGAACAGGCCCCACGCAAACAGCAGCGCGATGGCCACCATCTGCACCGTGGTTTTCCACTTGGCCAATGGCGTGACCTTCAACGTGCTTGCAGCGCTGCCCAGGAATTCCCGCAAGCCGGACACGAACACCTCCCGGAACAAGATCGCCGTGACAGGCACCAGCATCCAGCCGGTGATCCCGTGCACCCCCAGCAGGACCGCCAGCGCGATCACCACCATCGCCTTGTCGGCAATCGGGTCCAGCATCGCGCCAAAGCGGCTTTCCTGCCCCCATTTGCGCGCCAGCCACCCATCCAGGTAGTCGGTTAGGGATGCGAACAGGAACAAGATCAGCGCCACCCAATCCGCATAGGGGCGGATCAAGAACAAGAACGCCAGCCCCACCAAAGGTGCGGCAGCCAGGCGGATCACGGTCAGGGTGTTGGGCACGTTCCACTGCATGATGGATGCGTAGCGCGTTCCGCCCCGCTGCGGAAGAGGCTCCGCCCTATCCGCGTTCGTGGAAATAGTCATAGATCTTCTGGGCCAGCCCCTCGCTGATGCCATCCACGGCCTTCAGATCGGCAAGATTGGCGCGCCCGACCGCCTTGGCGCTGCCGAAATGCGCCAGAAGCGCGCGCTTTCGCGTGCCGCCGACGCCGGGAACATCGTCCAGCGGCGTGGCCGACACCGCCTTGGACCGTTTCGCGCGATGCGCCCCGATGGCAAAGCGATGCGCCTCATCGCGCATGCGTTGCACGAAATACAGCACCGGGTCATTGCGTTTCAGGGCAAAGACGGACTGGCCGGGCCGATGGAATTCTTCCTTGCCCTGATCGCGGTCGATCCCCTTGGCGACACCGATGAACGGCACGTCCTCGACGCCCAGATCATCCATGATCTCCTTGACTGCGCTGATCTGTCCCGCACCACCGTCGATCAGCAACAGATCCGGCCAGGCCTCGCTTTCGCGATCGGGGTCTTCTTTCAGCAGGCGCTGGAACCGTCGGGTCAGCACCTCTTTCATCATCCCGAAATCGTCGCCCGGCGTCAGGCTGTCGCCGCGAATGTTGAACTTGCGATACTGACTTTTCACGAAGCCATCGGGGCCGGCCACGATCATCGCCCCCACCGCATGCGCCCCCTGAATATGAGAGTTGTCATAAACTTCGATCCGCTTTGGCGGCGCATCCAGGTCAAAGGCCTCGGCCAAGCCGTCCAGCAGCTTGGTCTGCGCCTGCCCCTCGGCCAGCCGGCGCGCAAGGCTTTCGCGCGCGTTCCTGAGTGCGCTGTCGATCAGTTCCGCCTTTTCGCCACGCTGCGGCACCAGGATTTCCACCCGGCGGCCAAGCTTCTGGGACAAGGCATCGGTCATCAGATCCGCATCCGAGACAGGATGCGACACGATGATCTGACGGGGCGGGTCCTTTTGATCGTAGAACTGGCCCAGAAACGCCTCCAGCACCTCGGGTTCGTCGATGTCCGGGCCGACACGCGGATAGTAGTCCTTGTTGCCCCAGTTCTGATTGGCCCGGATGAAAAAGACCTGCACGCAGGCCTGCCCGCCTTCCATGTGCAAGGCGATCACATCCGCCTCACGCACGCCGCGCGGGTTGATGCCTTGGGCGGACTGCACATTGGTCAGGGCCCGGATACGGTCCCGCAGGGCGGCCGCGCGTTCGAATTCCATCGCCTCGGATGCGGTGGCCATCTGCGTGGCCAGATGGGCCTGAAGCTCGGTTGAGTCACCCTTCAGAAACCGAACGGCATCCGCTACGGACGCATCGTAGTCATCGGCGCTGATATGGCCCACGCAAGGGGCCGAACAGCGCTTGATCTGGTACAGCAAACACGGCCGCGTGCGGCTTTCGAAGGTCGCATCGGTGCAGTTGCGCAGCAAGAACACCTTTTGCAGCTGGTTCAGCGTTCGATTGACCGCGCCCGCGCTGGCGAAGGGGCCGAAATAGTCGCCTTTTTCCGTCTTGGCGCCGCGATGTTTCTTGATCTGGGGAAAATCATGCGCACGACTGACCAGGATGTTGGGAAAGCTTTTGTCATCGCGCAGCAGCACGTTGTAGCGCGGCTTGAGCTGCTTGATGAGGTTCTGCTCCAGCAACAGAGCCTCGGTTTCCGTGCGCGTCGTCAGGAACATCATCGAGGCCGTGTCGCGGATCATCCGTGCGATGCGCGGGCTGTGCCCCGTCGGTTTGGCGTAATTCGAAACGCGCTTTTTCAGCGCCCGGGCCTTGCCCACATACAGAACTCGCGATTGTGCATCGAGCATCCGGTAGACACCGGGCGAATTGTCCAGCGTCTTGAGGTATCCATGGATCACCTCGTGCCCGGCGGGGGGCTGTGGTCGAGACGTTTCAGACATGAATTTCGAGGTCCCGCGATTCCCTTGATGGCTGCAATGGAATGATCGCTCGCGCAAGCCCCGAGCTTTCCACCGCTCCTGTGGATAACCATGAGGAAAAAACCGGGACCAGCGAAATTTTCCTTTGTTTTTGGCACAGTTCGACGTGTTGCTGAATTTTTGGGCGCTCGTGCATGGCCTTGTTATCAATAATAATTTTTTTCGATATCTTGCCGCGTCATGTGGCTGTCACGTAAATTATATGTGGACGTCACACTGTAACGGCCGGTGGACAACTGTGCTGGTTGCTTGTTTCGATTGGGTTATTCCACGCCCAGAACATCGGGCGTGTGCCACGCAAGATGCTGGCCTCCATCGACGCAAATCAGCTGTCCGGTCACCGCGCGGGCGTCCATCAGGTACCTCAGCGCGGTGCAAATACCTTCGGGGTCCGCGCCACGGTTCAGTATCGTTGCCGCGCGCTGCCGGGCAAAATGATCGACGGATTGGCGGGCCCCCTGCATCGTGGGGCCCGGCCCGATGGCGTTGACCCGGATCCTCGGGGCCAGCCCCTGCGCCGCCGTGCGCGTCAGGGCCCACAGCCCCATCTTGGCGATGGTGTAGGTCGTGAATTCGGGCGTCAGCTTGCGCACGCGCTGATCGATCATGTTCACGACCAGTCCCTGTGCGACCGGTTCGCCGTTTTCATCGATGTCGGGGTCCGGTATCTGGGCCGCAAGGGCCTGCGTCAGGACAAAGGGCGCGCGCAGGTTCGAGCCCAGGTGGCGGTCCCAACTGGTGCGCGTGGCGGTGTGCAGATTGTCGTATTCGAAGATCGAGGCGTTGTTGATCAACGTGGTGACCGGCTGGCCCAGGGCGTCGGCCGCGCGTGGCAACAGCGCCTGGGTCGCATCCTCGTCCAGCAGATCGGCCTGCAACGTCACCGCGTTCACGCCCAGCGTCCGGATGTCGGCGGCCGTTGCCTCTGCCGCATCCGCGCTGTGTGCGTAGTGCACCGCCACGTCGTGGCCTGCTCGGGCCAGTTCGAGGGCCATCGCCCGGCCCAAACGTTTGGCCGCGCCTGTTACCAATGCCGTCATGTTCGTATCTTTCTGCTGCTCTGTGCGCCGGTCAGTTCAGAACGACCAGCAGGTATGTCACATAGAGCCCCGTGAACGCCACGCCAACAACACGGCCCATATTCAGCCGGAAGAACACGAACGGCGCCAGCAACAAAGATGCCGCCAGCATCACCCACAGATCGAACCTGAGGAACTCCGGATCGACCGCGATGTCGCCGACCAGTGATGTTACCCCGATGATCGCCAGAAGGTTGAATATGTTCGATCCGATCACATTTCCAAGCGCGACATCGGCATGGCGGCGCAACGCGGCCATCACCGTTGTGGCCAGTTCCGGCAACGACGTGCCGATCGCCACGAGGGTCAGACCGATAACCGTATCGCTTACGCCATAGGCCCGCGCGATCGCGGTCGAACTGTCGACCAGCAGATCCGCACCCAAGGGCAGGCCGATCAGGCCAAGCAACAGAAACAGGCCGATCTTCCACCACGGCATATCGGGGTCGGCTTCTTCCAGTTCGTCCAGCTCGGGGGCCGGTGCCCCATTGACCGCACGGCGGTGGTCGCGCGCCGCACGCACCTGATCCAGAAGCACAAAGGACAGCGCCCCCAAAAGGATGATGCCGTGCCACCACGTCATCGGGCCGGCAAACGCCAGGCCGATGAACAGGACGCTGCCCATGATCATGAACACGTAGGTGCGCCGCGTATCACTGCCCGCGCCCAACCCGGCCAGGATGGCAGGTATGCCCAGAACCAGTAGGATATTCGCCGTGTTCGACCCGACAACATTGCCCAGGGCCAGGCCCGGCACGCCGTCCAGTATGGCCTTGATCGATATCAACAGCTCGGGCGCAGAGGTGCCGAAGGCCACCACGGTCAGGCTCACGATCAGCGCCGGGATGCCCAGCCTGAGGCTCAGGTTCACCGCCCCTTTGACCAGCACGTCGCCCGCAAGCAGCAAGATCACGAGGCCAAGCCCCGCATAGGCGAATTCCCAAACCATGCGTCAGCCTTGCCCGTTCTTGCAATGCCTGCACGGCCCGCCGCGCAGATTGTAGCGCCCGCAATCCGGGCAAAGGCGCGGTTTCGGCAATCCCTTCGCGCCATCCTTGCCACGGGTAATGCCGGGAATGCGCAACCGCCCGAACATGGCCAGGACCACCATGAAAATCAGGAAGAGGCTGACGATTTTCAACATCACGTCAGGCCATACCTTGCCCAAAGGGTCCGATCCTCGATCCCTCCGGTCAGTTCGGACGCCATGCTCGCGCCGAACCGCTGCAACAGGCCCTGTCTGGGGCCATAGGCACGGAATTTCACCTTGTCGCCGTAGATCTCTTTCATCTTGGGGACCAGATGCGCGACACCATCGGCAAGCCCCAGTTCGACACCGCGTTGCCCGACCCAGAATTCACCGGTGAACAGATCGGCGTCCGCGTTCAACCTGTCGCCCCGGCGCGCCTTTACATGGGCGATGAAACTGTCATGGATCTGCGCCTGGATGCCCTTCAGACGCTCCACATCCTCGGCGCGTTCGGGACGGAAGGGATCAAGGATGGATTTATCCTTGCCCGCCGTATGCACCCGCCGTTCGATGCCCAGCTTTCCGATCGCCTCGTGCAGGCCGAAACTGGCCGAGATCACCCCGATGGATCCGATCACCGAACTGGCGTCGACCCAGATGTCATCGGCCGCACAGGCCAGCCAGTAGCCGCCGGATGCCGCGACATCTTCCACGAAAGCATGGACGGGGATTTCCTTTTCATCGGCAAGCCGGCGTATCCGGGCCGCAATGAGCGAGGATTGCGCCGGGCTGCCGCCGGGCGAATTCAGCACCAGCGCGACGGCCTTGGGCTTGCCTTTGCGGAAGGCGCGTTCGATGACCTGACCAAGCGCCGCGTCACTCAGCGCACCGCCACGGGCGGAGGCCGCGATCACACCGGACAAGCGGATCACCGAAACGACAGGATCGCTTTGGACGAATGGGATAAAGCGCTTCATACCTCGCGATGTAGAGTGTGCCACCGACCGGAACAAGGCGGCGCGGGGCCGATTACCGCATTTGTGCCCTGCCAGCACCGTGGAGGGTCAAGTCGCGCGACCGTTCAACCGCTGCCGCAGCGCGGTCTTGAGCACCTTGCCATAGTTGTTCTTGGGCAGCTCGGGCAGCGGCAGATAGGCCTTGGGCCGTTTGAAGCGCGCGATATGGTCCAGGCAAAAGGCATTGAGCGCCGCCGGGTCCAAGACATGCCCCGGCGCCACGACGACAAAGGCCACCACATCCTCCCCCCATTCGGTCGAGGCGCGGCCGACCACGGACACCTCGTGCACCGAGGGATGCATCAGCAGCACCTCTTCGATCTCGCGCGGATAGATATTCGTGCCGCCCGAGATGATGACATCCTTCGACCTGTCGTGCAGCGTCAGGTATCCATCCTCGTCAAGCCGTCCCACATCGCCCGTCATCAGCCAGCCGTCGATCAAGGTGCGGGCCGTGGCCTCGGGGTTGTTCCAGTAGCCCGGCATCACGGGGGCGCCGCGCACCATGATCTCTCCGATGTGGCCGACGGGCAGGCGGGTGGCATCCGGCCCGCCGATCGCCACTTCGACAAGGGATTGCGCCCGCCCGACCGACGCCAGCCGGGCGCGCCAGTTGGGATGGGTGCGGTCCGCTACATCCGCACGCGACAAGGCGCTGATGGCCATGGGGCATTCCCCTTGCCCGTAGATCTGCACGAAACGCGGGCCGAACCAATCCACCGCCTCCTCGATATCGGCGCGGTACATCGGCCCGCCGCCGTAAACGATCGTCTTGATCCCCTCGCCCTTCGCGCCCGCGCCCCTGGCCACATCGGTCAGACGGCGGATCATCGTGGGGGCCATGAACATGGAGGCCGGTCCATGACCGGCACACAGGGCCAGAATCTCCGCCGGGTCGAACCCGCCCGAGGGCGGCGTGATATGGCGGGCACCCATCCGGACATGGATCGGCGCGTACAGCCCCGCGCCATGGCTCATCGGGGCGGCGTAAAGGGCGGCATCCCCGGATGCGACCGGATCGACATCCAGCGGATAGCAAACCGACGTGGCCTCCAGCATGCCATGGGTGATCTGCACGCCTTTCGGTTTTCCGGTCGTGCCGGAGGTATAGAACAGCCAGGCCAGATCCGGCGGCGCGCGCGGGGTGATGCCGGCGGGCGCCCCGTCAGTCAGCCTGCGAAAATCCGCGCCCTCCAGCTCGACCATGCCAACCTGCGTGTGCCGGGCCAGCGGCTCTGAAAGCCGGGCGTTGACGAACACCAGATCCGCCTTGCTGTCGTCGAGGATAAAGGCGGCCTCTTTCGGGTGCAGCTTGGCATTGACAGGTACGGCAACCGCCCCCGCGATCCAGGTGCCGAACATGGCGATCAGGTATTCGGGGCAGTTCCCGGCATGGATCGCGACCCTGGCCCCCGGTGCAACCCCCCGCGCATGCAGCGACGCGGCCAGGGCCCCGGCGCGGGCGGCGAACCTGGCATAGCTGTCGGTCACGGTGCCGCCGACCATCAGTGCGGGATCATCCGGCCGGATCTGCGCCGTGCGCAGCAGCCAATGGGCGATGTTCATGGGTGCCTCCCTTTCGGCGACACTGTTCCTGCCGGACGCCGATCGCGCAAGGGGTGGCTGGCGGGCGGCACAGGACACCGCTAGGCTGATGGGGCACGGTAAAAGGGGGGCGAGAATGGTCCATGATATCATGATCCTTGGCGTATTTGCGGCCGATGCCGCGTTCCGCTGTCCGAGATTGCCGGTTCTGGGCGAAACCCTGGTTGGCACCGGGTTTCAGCTTGGGCCGGGCGGCAAGGGATCGAACCAGGCCATCGCGGCGGCCAGGGCGGGCGGCGATGTCGGGTTCATCACCCGCATCGGCCAGGACACGTTCGGTGACATGGGCATGGACGCCTGGGCCGATGCGGGCGTCACGCCCTTCGTCATTCGCGATCCCGATCGCGCGACCGGGGCCGCGGGCATCTTCATCGAAGAGACCGCCGGCAAGAACGCCATTGTCATCAGCCCCGGCGCATCCGGCGCAATCTCGACCGCCGATGTGGAAGCGCAGGCCACCGCCATCGCAGCGGCCAAGGTCGCGGTCACGCAACTGGAACAACCGGTCCAGGCGGCCCGCCGGTTCCTGGACCTGGCCCAGGCCGGTGGAGCGGCAACCATCCTGAACCCGGCCCCCGCAGCGGACCTGCCCGAGGGGATGCTGGCCCTGTGCGACTACATAACCCCCAACGAGGAAGAAGCCCGCGCCCTGACCGGCATCGAGGTCACCGATATCGAAAGCGCCACGACCGCGGCGGGCGCGCTGCTGGCCATGGGCGTGCGAAAGGCCGCGATCATCACCCTTGGGGCCGAGGGCGCGTTGGTGCGCGATGCGGCCTCGGCCCGGCACATCGCGCCCATGTCCGCGGGGCCCGTGGTGGACACGACCGGGGCGGGCGATGCCTTCAACGGCGGGTTCGCCACCGGGCTTGCCGCCGGGATGGCCCTGGATGACGCCTTGCGATTTGGCACGGCCGTCGCGGCGCTGTCGGTGACCCGGCACGGAACCGCGGCCTCCATGCCCGACAGGGCGCAAATCACGGACCTGCTGGCGCGCTAAAGCGCCAGGTCCGGGTTGCGCAGCGCGGTCCGCGCCCTGGAATGATGGGATTTCGGCAGCAGGTCAAAGAACCGGTCCCGGATCCCCGGCCATTGCGGCGCGGCGTTCAGGAACCGAAAACGATGATAGTGAAGGATATGCGCATCCGGCGTATCGGCATAATCCTCGCGGTGGGACAAGGAATAATTGTAGCTCTCGCTCAGAACTTGCGCGCGATAGCCGAACCGCGCCATCGCCAGCGGCAGCGTGATCTGATCAAGCCAGGGGCGCTTGTTGGCGATCTTGCAGGTGTGATCGAAATCCAGCGCCGTTTCCAGCCACAGATCCCCAAAGGTCTTGCCATCGGCATGCGGGGTTTCGGGCATCGCGACGAAGCCCGCGTTGAAATAGGGCAGATGGGCCTGACGCTTGCCGCGCAACAAGGTCACGCGTTCGGATGGCAGCGGCAGACCGTAGTGATCGTAGGCCCTTTGCCAGCGGTCATCGGGGCCCCAGGTCGCCTTGCCTTCCGGCGCGGCGGCGACATCGGTATCGGACAGCGCCGCCAGGTCGTCGAGCGGCTTGAGGCACACCATGTCGGTGTCGAGAAAGATGCCGCGCCCGGTCCCGCGCCGGTCGGTTGCGGCGACGATCTTGTTGCCATGCGGATAGGGTTTGGCCCAGTTGGGCGCGGGCGGCAGGGGGCGGAAATCAACGCCCGCCGCGCGGTAGATGGATTTAGTAACCGGCCCGATCCGGTCCATCCATTCCGCGCTGGCATAGGCATGAAGATGCACGCCGTGGCGGCCCTCATGGGCATGGGCGAGGCTGGCCACCAAAAGCCAGGATTGCAGTTCCAGCCGCGCACCGTCCGCGACGAAAAAGATATGGGTGTCGGCCATTCGCGCCCGATCTTTGTCTGCCCGTCTGGCCGAAGGATGCCCCGAAACAGGCCTTCTGACCAGATCAGACCTCCAGATCGACGACAAAAATGCCGTCGTGGCCGCCTTTGCTGTTGGCAACCAGCATGGCCCCCGCCGTTTGGTGATCGGGGTGGCGCTCATAGGCCAGATGCGCCTCGCGATCGGTGAAGGTCACGGCAAATCCATAGGCGTAGCGCGCGGATTTTCCCTCGAAATCCAGGTTCGGACCGTGGCGGAACCCCGACGCGCCCGAAAGCTCCGCGCAGGCCTTGGCCAGGAACGGCATGGCCGCCTTGACCTGGTCAAGGCCATCTTCCCCGTTCGGGTCCATCAAGACGATGTGATGCAGCATGGTTTACTCCTCGATCAGGATGGCGCGGAAATCATTGACGTTGGTCAGCGTCGGGCCGGTGACGACCTGGCACCCGGCAGCCCCGAACAGGGTGTGGGCATCGTTGATGGCAAGCGCCTGTGCGGGGTCGCGACCGGCCACGCGGCAGCGATCCAGAACGTCGGGCCCGATCAGCGCGCCCGCGACCTCGGCCGCGCCGTCCACGCCATCGGTGTCGCAGGCAATGGCGTGGATGCCGGCGGCCCCGTCCAGCGCCAATGCCAGCGCCAGGGCATATTCGGCATTCGGACCGCCGATCCCGTCGCCCCGCCGTGTCACGGTCAACTCGCCGCCCGACAGGATCACGCGCGGCCCCCTGGTCCTCAGCGCCCGCGCGGCGTGATCGGCGGCGACATCGCGCGCCTCGCCTTCCAGCGCGTCCCCAAGCAGGTCAACCGCATAGCCCTGGGCTTGGGCAAGTTTTGCCGCGGCGGCCAGGGATTGCGACGGGGCCGCGTATATCACGTTCTCGACCCGCGACAGGCGCGGATCATCAGGCAGCAGCGGGTCACCCCCCGCCTCGAGAAAGGCACGGATCGACGCGGGGGGCGTGACATTCCAGCGCCTCAGCGTGGCCAGCGCACGGGCTGCGTCCCCGTGATGGCCCACGGTCGGGCCGCTTGCAATATCGCCAGGATTGTCGCCCGGCACATCCGAAATCAACAGCGCCAGCATCTGCGCGGGATAGGCCGCGGCAGCCAGCCGTCCGCCCTTGACCGCCGACAATTCCTTGCGGATGCCATTGATGTCCCCGATGGGCGCGCCCGACGCCAGCAAGGCCTGCGTCAGCGCCTGCTTTTCGGCCAGCGCAATAGTGCCTGCGGGTGCCGTCAAAAGCGCCGACCCGCCGCCCGAGATCAAGGCGAGCACGAAATCGCCCTCGCCCAGCCCGCCCAGCAGGTCCAGCATCCGCTTGGTCGCGGCCTCGCCCGCGGCGTCGGGAACCGGGTGCGCGGCCTCGACGATCTCGATGCCCTGGCAGGGGCGGGCATAGCCGTAGCGGGTGATGACCAGCCCCTCGCACGGACCCCAGGCGGCCTCGACCGCTTCGGCCATCCGGGCGCTCGCCTTGCCCGCGCCAACGACAACGACCCGGCCCGCCGGTTTTGGTGGCAGGGCGGCGGCAAGGCTCTGCATCGGGTCGGCCACGGCAACGGCCCGGTCGAACATGGCGCGCAAGAGATCGGGAGGGGTCATCACGGCATCATCCAAGGCTTGAGGCGCGCGCAATCAGCCGCACCGGCATACGGGTTTCAGGGGGCGGGCGGGAGCCTTCGGTCATCCAGCCCAGAAGACGGGCGGCGGTATCCTCGGCGAACCCGGAAATATCACACGAGACCGATGAAAGCTGGGGCCAGGCCAACGCGCATTCCTCGATATCGTCAAAACCCACCAGGCGGAAATCGCGTCCGATACCGCGCCCGGCGCGGGCAAACCCGGACATCAGGCCAAGGGCCACCAGGTCGTTGAAACAGATCGCCGCATCGGCCTGCGGGAAATCCGTCACGATCGTATCGGCCATCGACACACCAAAGGCGCGCGAAGTGCGTCCATGGGCCACGATCGGTTCCAGGCCCGCCGCAAGCAGTTCCGACCGGTAGCCCGACATCCGTTCTTGCGTCACGGCGCTGTCTTCCTGGCCACCGACAAAGGCGATGTTGCGCGCGCCCAGACCGATCAGGTGGCGCGCGGCCTCGGCCCCGCCGGCGGCATAGTCAAAGCTGGCGAATGGAAACAGATCCGTGCGCGGATCGACCTGCCGCAACACCTGCAAGGCCGGCAGTCCGGCCCGCGCGAGTTGATCGAACGTCCCGGCCCCGTCCCCATAGGCGGGCGACACGACCAGCGCGGACACCCCGTGTTCGACCATCGACCCGACCAGTTTCCCCTGCAAAACCGGGTCTTCGCCGGAATTGGCGATGACGGTGGTGTAGCCCTGCGTGGCCAGTGTCATCTGCAGCGTGGTGGCGAATTCGGTAAAGAACGGGTTGCGCAAATCATGGATGACCAACCCCACCAACCCGACGGACGATGCCCGCAAATTCGCAGCCGCGCGGTTGTAGACATACCCGATATCGGCCATCGCCTTTTGCACGGCTTCGCGTGTCTCGCGCTTGACCTGCCGGGATCCCTGCAACACCAGCGAGACGGTCGATTTCGACACGCCTGCGGCGGCTGCAACATCCAGAATCGTGGGACGACGGGTCATCATGACGGTTTAACCGTCGATCCCGTGCAGCGCCAGAAGCTGCCGCATCCGATATCGGGCAAGATCGGGGTCCGACAACAGGCGCGCCTGGTCCGCCAGCCGGAATACCTGCGCGTAATGGGTGATCTCGCGCGACGATTGGAACCCGCCGGGCATGATGAAGTGGCTCTGGGTGCCGTTGAGCCAGCTCAGGAACGCGATGCCGGCCTTGTAGAACTGCGTCGGCGCCTTGAAGATTTCGCGGCTCAGCGGAACCGTCGGGGCAAGAAGGGCATGGTAGGTCTGGACGTCCCCTTTCGCCAACGCCTCCAGCGCCTGCGACGCGGCGGGCGCAATGGCCGCGAAGATTCCGAGCAGCGCGTGGGAAAAGTGCGTTCCGTCCCCCTGTATCAGGGCGGCATAGTTGAAATCATCGCCGGTATAGAGCCTCACCCCATCAGGCAGGCGGGCGCGAAACGCTTCTTCATGGGCCTGATCCAGCAGGCTGATCTTGATGCCGTCGACCTTGGCCGCGTGGCGGGTGATCAGGTCGAGCACGATCTGATTGGCCGCCTCAACCTCGGCCGCCCCCCAGTACCCGGCCAGGCCCGCGTCGAACATGTCACCCAGCCAATGCAGGATCACGGGGTTTGCGGCTTTTTCGATAAGGTGATCGTAGACGCGGGCGTATGTATCGGGCCCGGCCCCGATTGCGGGCAATGCGCGGGTGGCCATCACGATGATCTGACCGCCGGCCGCCTCGATCGCTTCCATCTGGGTTTCATAGGCGGCGATGATGGCATCGGCATCGCGCAACTCCGCAAGGGGCACGTGATCGGTGCCCGCGCCACAGGCCACGCGCGGTTTCAGCGGATGTGCCTTTGCCTCGACCATCGTGCGCTCGATCAATTCCCGCGCCGTGGCCCAGTCGACACCCATGCCCCGTTGCGCGGTGTCCATCGCCTCGGCCAGCCCAAGGCCCTGATCCCAAAGACCGTGGCGAAACGCGAGCGTCGCGTCCCAGTCGACGGCAGGTCGGCCGACCCAAGGGGCGCGTTCGGCCAAGGGATCGCTGACCACGTGGGCCGCGGCAAAGGCCGTCCGGGTCAGCGGCACGGCGGGCGCGCGCGGGACCAACGGATCGCCAGTCAGGTCATGGCGCTCGAGGGTTCCGGAATAGGTTGGCAGCAACATGGCTCAGCCCCTTGCATCTTCGCGGATCATGTCGGCGGCTTTCTCGCCAATCATGATGGCCGCGGCATTGGTGTTGGAGGAAATCACCCGCGGCATGATGGAGTTGTCCACCACGCGCAGCCCCTCGATCCCGTTGAACCGCAGGCGGGTGTCGACCACGGCATCAGGGTCGCTACCCATCCTGCAGGTTCCCGCACAGTGATGCGATGTCTTGGAATGTGCACAGATGAAATTGTAGTAATCCTCGTCCGTCTTCACATCCGGTCCAGGCAGGCGTTCGGCCTTGATCATCCCGGCCAGGGGGGCCTGGCCCATGATCTGCTGTGTCAGTTTCAGGCCTCGGATCGACATCTCGCGATCCTGCGGGTCCTGCAGGTAATTCGGGTCGATCAAGGGCGCTTTGGCCGGATCGTCGGATTGCAGCCGCACCGTGCCCCGTGACCGCGGGCGCAGATAACAGCTGTTCAGCGTGACGCCGCCGTCGGGCATCACGGCCACACCCTTTTCGATGCCGGTGCCAAGGCCGAGATGGAACTGGATATCGGGCGAGCGTGCATTTGGGTCGGCATACCAGAACCCACCGGTCTCAAAGAGGCTGGAGGCAACGGGCCCCTTGCGGGTGATCATGTATTGCAGCCCGGCAAGGGCCGCCAGATGCGGCTTGGCGAACCGGTCGTAGCTGTGGGGGCCCGACAATTCGCAAATGCAGTAAAGGTCCAGATGGTCTTGCAGGTTTTCGCCCACTTGGCGCTGATCCAGCACCACGTCGATACCCATGTCGTGCAGATGATCCGCCGGCCCGATCCCCGATAGCTGCAGCAATCGCGGCGACCCGATCGCGCCCGACGACAGCAACACCTCTTGCGCGGCGGCGATCCGGGTGCCGTCGGTCAGCTCCACGCCTTTGGCCCGCCCCGCCTCGACGATCAGGCGGCGCACCTGAACACCGGTTTTCACGGTCAGGTTGGCGCGCCCCGCATTCGGCGCAAGATACGCCATCGCGGCCGAAGAACGCCGCGCATTGCGTTGGGTCAGCTGGTAGTAGGCAACGCCATCCTGCGCCTCGCCGTTCACATCCTCGTTGCGCGGGATGCCAAGCGACTTCGCAGCTTCGAAATATGCGTCGCAAATCGGCAGGGGCGATATGGGTTGTGACACGCCCAGCGGGCCGCCCTGTCCGTGAAAGCGGTTGTTGTAGGTGTCGTTGTCCTCGG
>Ga0102941_1000339_pt1 | contig 21362 bp, 17 predicted proteins | sample SalPonR2_C_D2_MG_FD_79281 | JGI IMG/M metagenome (GOLD analysis project Ga0102941, IMG submission 79281) | Salt pond soil microbial communities from South San Francisco under conditions of wetland restoration - Salt Pond MetaG R2_C_D2_MG | ecosystem: Environmental > Aquatic > Marine > Intertidal... | reverse complement strand
GCCCTAGCAAGAGCAAAAAAAGGTATACAGTGGGAAGAAGGGAATGAACCTGTTCGTGCAGTATTTGTATTAATAGGTTCTGCAGATATGCGTGATACCCACCTTAAAGCTCTGATGGCTGTTTCACAATTAGTACAGAATGAAGAATTTTTCCCTCGCTGGGAAGAGGCAGATGATGCTGAAGACTTGAAATCAGTAGTGATGCTCATGCCTCGAACCCGGCATAATAAAAAATGATTTAAATCGGTTAAAATAAAACTAATTTGTTGATTCCGAATGGATTGTCCTTAGGATACTTAGAACCCCCAGGAAGATTATCTCCGGGCGGGACAGGGGCCCTGCCCCATTTCTTTGATCTCGGAGTATGTCGAGTTGAATGCAGGGTAGAAAAAGAAGTGTAAAGAATATTTTGGATATACTTAAAGATTTCTAATATCAATCCTAGAGCCATTCTCAAAATTATCTTGAAATAAAATCTCTGTGATTTTTTTACCAACAGTTTCGGGAGACCTTAATTGGTTGTTTTCTTTTAATTGGATGAATTTCTCCACTCTGGGGAACTCCGATTTGTCTTTTTGTCTAATCTGTTTTTGCATATTGGTTGCAACTATTCCGGGGGCGAGGCTCATGATCTTAGTAGGATAAGCCCGGTCTGCTTGTTCATGAGCAACTACCTGCGTAAGCATATCAATTCCTGCTTTGGAAATACAGTATCCGCTCCAACCGGGATAAGGATGCTTTGCTGCCCCAGAAGAAATGTTTATAATGCGTTTTTCTACTTTAAAATTTTTGGCCTGTTTAATGAATTGGGAAACAAGACCCAGTGGGGCAGTGAGGTTGACATCAATATTTTTGCTCAATTCTACTGGACTAGAATTATCAATAGGGCGAATAGGTTCTAGCATACCGGCATTATTGATTAGACTCAGTGATTCGGTATTTTGTGAGTCTATTTCATTAAATATTTTCTTCATAAGAGAGAAAATTTCTCTTATGCGGGCTAGATCAAATTCAATATATGAAATTTCACCCTGTTCATCTTTAGCAAATTCAATTAAATCTTCATTTTTAGATCTGGAGATAGCAAACAGCTTAACTTTAGTTGATAATAATTCTTTCGCTGTGGCCAGACCAATCCCCTTTGAAGCGCCTGTTAAAATCACATAATGCATATTTCTCCTTGAGTTATATATAAAAAAAAACTCTCCTGAAATATTGGATTCAGGAGAGTTTTAATAGAAAAGATTAGTTTACTATTTTGACTGATTTTAGATTTTTATTTATCTTTACTTTCAATATTTTTAATTACCTTCAAGATATTTTTACTATCTTCTCCAGGTAGAACATTTTCTTCTTTATAAACAATTTTTCCTTCTTTATTAATCACAAAAGTCCACCTTTCAAATGTGGCTCCTCTTTTGAACTCCATGAGGGTACCATCAATATTTTTTACTGTTTTACCTCCTCCTGAGACAGGAACACCAAATTTTTTAGCAATTTTACCAGAAGGATCGGCTAGTAGAGTAAATTTTAACATATATTCGTTTTTGAATACCTGAAGTGTTTCTACACTGTCTCCACTGACACCGACAACTTTAGTATTATAATCTTCAATTTGATCCATGGTATCACGATAAGCACAGGCTTGTTTGATACATCCTTCTGTCATAGCTGCAGGAAAAAAGTATACTACCAGATTCTTTTTTCCAACTACTTTATTGGACTGCCAGACTTCTCCATTTTCATTTTTAGCACTAAAAGAAGGAATTTTATCCCCCACTTTTAATGTTTTTCCATTATCAGCGGCAAATAACAATAAACCAGCTAATAAAAATATACTAAATATTTTCAGACTTTTAGTTACCATCATTCCTCCTATTTCGTTTATGGTTAATTGTAACAAATTTTTCTGTAAATAGCTACCAATAATTTAAAGATTATGCACTCATGGTCAAGCTTAAATATTATATTAATTTCATATTGAATTTAGTTTTAATGCTGTAATAGATGTGAATTAGATGTGCCTGATGTTTATGAATGATCCAGCTTTGAACTCGTAACAAGTGAAAATTTGACTAATTTAAAAAACAATTGATGTATTCCTGAATTATTCATAACCATTTTAAAACGGTAAGTTAAGGGTATATTATATATGATTTTAAATAACCTTTTCTATAAAAACTCAGTTTTTCCGAAGGATCCCCCTAGGGTCCTATGTGACCTCCCTGGGAGTCTTCCTCGAAGTCCCTGGTGACCGTGGTGACCTAAGTGACCTTGGTGACCTTTGGGGTATGGTTATGAATAATTTTAAGGTAACCCCCAGGGCCCTTGTGTGAAAAATTCATTTAATGAATTTTTCAGGTATTGATTCAAAATCATTTTTATTATCAGTTTAAATCCTCTTAAAATTTTAACCATAAATATAATGATCCAGGATACATTTAGACTGACAGGAATTAGATTTCTTTATGCAACCAAATTAAATTAATACATATTTGATTGATTGTTATACATTTAATAATATGATGTATTAATCTCGTTTTCTTCTGTTATTAATAGCTTATTGAATTTTAACAATTTTATAGTAAGCTTATATTTGTTATTATTAATTATGAACAGAAAAGAGGTCAGCAATGGAAAAAATTAATTGGGGTATAATAAGCACTGCTGCTATAGGATTGGACAGTGTTATTCCAGGTATCATAAAAAGTAAAAATGGAGTAGCAAAAGGGATAGCTTCTCGAGAGTTGGACAGAGCACAATCAGCTGCAGACAAATTAGATATACCGAAGATTTATGGATCTTATGAAGAGATACTGGAGGATGATGAAATTGATGCTATCTATATTCCTCTGCCTAATCATCTTCATGTGGAATATTCAATTAAGGCCTTAAAAGCGGGGAAACATGTTCTATCTGAAAAGCCAATTGGCCTATCTGTCCAAGAAGCACAAAAATTAAAGACAGAAAGTGAAAAACATCCTGATTTAAAGTGTATGGAAGCATTTATGTATAGACATCATCCGCAATGGCAAAAGACCAAGCATATAATTCAGGATGGTGGTATAGGAGAATTGGAAACTATACAGAGTGAATTTTCTTACTTTAATAAAGATGTAAATGATATTAGAAATAATCCCGATTATGGTGGTGGAGCATTAATGGATATTGGTTGTTATAGTATCTCAATTTCAAGGTTCTTATACGACCAAGAACCTACCAAAGTATGGGGGGATCAAGAAATAGATCCTGATTTTAAAGTCGATAGTTTGACTCAAGGTGTGCTCGAATTTAAAGGGGGTAAATCAACTTTTACCTGCGGTACGCAGCTATTTGACCATCAAAGAGTAATTGTGTTAGGGACTCAAGGTAAAATCGAGATTGAAATACCTTTTAATGCTCCTATTGACCAATCAACGCGGATTTGGTATACCTCAGAGGAAGGAACTGAAGAAATTTATACCAAAGCAGTAGATCAATATACTCTCCAGGTGGAGGATTTTGCGGAGGCTATATTAAAGTCTAAAGAGCAACCTTATTCATTAGATGATGCTATAAATAATATGAAAACAATTGAAGCCATAGTTCAGAGCGATGCAGAGGACCAATGGATTGAACTCAATTAGATTTAAGGATTTAATAGAGTAAAGCCAGTTTCTGGATCATACTTTCGTTTTGCTGTGGTGGCTTTTATTTCATAGATAATTACTTCCCCGATTACCCAGGTTTTGACTCCCCTTCGAACACAACCAGTTACTGCCGAACCCTCTCTTCCACCGGTCATGTGCATATGTAATTTAGGCTGGCCCTCCTGATTGGGAAAGATTGTTCCCACTCCGGCCATTTCGTGCACATTTTGCAAGATATGAGACATCGGGATAGGATTCTCTGCTGTTCCATCCTCAGGACCTACTACTAGTTCACTATTTTTATCTGCTCCCCCTACCAATAATACACCGGCGGATTGGATATCTTTTTGTTCAGCAAATTGTTCTATAGTCTTATGTAATATTTCACCATCCTCAAGACGTAAAACAAAAACCCGGCCGTGTTTAGCTTCTGAATATTTCATTTTTATTACCCTTTATATTTATTTGACAAATTAAAATTATTAATTATTGTTAGGAAACTTCGGAATATCTTCTAATTATTGGTACAACATCTAATTTTTGTGCTAACTCTTTAAATTTAGTTAGATCAACCTCATAATCAACGCAGCTTATCCTGGTATCTAATCCAGCTTTCTTACAGTCCTTCACAAATTTTAATGTCTTCTGATATGCATTTTTAATATTGGGATGACAGATTTCTTTATACTCTGTTGCATTAGCCGTGTTGACGGAGATATTGATTGATTCGAATCCAGCTTCAGCAAGTTTTTGGGCAACATTTGCATTTTTATAAAATTTGGCTGGATAACCAATAGTGTTCAATCTTGTTTTTATTGAATAATTTTTATCGATATATTTGGCTGTTGCTAATAATGTATTTAATCGCATAAGGGGTTCACCTCCACCACAAAATACAATTTCATTAAACTCATGTTCGACAATACTTTTATTAATAGCCCGAATGATTTCTTTTAGATCAGGTTCTGATTGCAAAACAAGATCTACATTTAGATGTTTGCTAATACTTTGAATATCGCAAAACTCACAGTTATTAGGACACTGATTGGTTATATTTATATATAGATTGTTTTTGTATCTATAAGTTATTTGGCCCATATTTTATTGGTTTTAAATTTATTGATTCATTTAATTTTTTATTAAGGGACTGCAAAAATGAAGCGGCCCAATATAAAGCCCAACAGATCTTTTGCATTTATTTAGAAATTCAAATCTCATCTTACTATTTGTTTTTATTTTATTGCTATTCAAATCTGGGCATTATATAATTCTGAATTTAAAAAACCCTTATAGTTATTTAAATCTAAAAATATTGTAGTCCAAAATCGACTGAATTTAATGGGATAATTTTACTGTGAATTAGGAGTATGAAAAATTTTTATTCTAGATAGAGCAGATTAGAGATATGAAGTAATATTTTGAAAGTATATTTAGTCCTTATTTTTTCACAATTGCTTGCTTGAGATGGTTCCTTAGTCTCCTAAATAAATTGACTTCCACAACAGGGCCTAGGTAAACTACCCTTGCACTTTTTATGAAATCTTCATTTGAGATTAAATTGTTATCAACACTAATATTTTATAATTTTGACAGCATATAGACTTTTTAGAAAGATGATACTTATAAGCACAACAAGAGGTGAAAATAATGAAGAAAATGATGATATCAGAGATAGAGGATAAAATTGGTCCAGGTGATATTGTAGGAGCACTTGTAAATGAAGCTGGCATATCGCCCGGTCAAATAGGAAATATTGAAATAAATAAAGGGGTAGCACTGGTTGAATTGGAAGAAAATATATATGAGCGGGTCCTTGATGAAATGCAGGATAAAAAAATTGGAGGCTGCTCTGCGAATTATAGTAGTTTTTCTGAAGATGAATTAGATAAATTAGATCATATACAGAAGTATACTGATAAATTTTCTGATCTAGTTGAAAAAGAACGTGCAGAAGAAATGCGCAGACACGAACAGGAGATCAAAAATCTCTCTGGTTATGAACGTGAAAATAGAGGCAGAGCAATTTTGCATTTAAGAGGGAGAGATCAAGGTACAGGTTTAGGAAACAAATATTTGATCAAATATATGCGGCAAAAGAGAGGTGAACAATTACCAGAGACTGAGATTAATATTGGCGATCTTGTAATGATAAGCAAAAATAAGCCATCTGATGATGATAATCCGACCGGGACGGTGATAGAAAAAACGAATTATTCTATTACAGTAGTTTTTGATAATAGACCTCAGGGATTTGCTTATGATAAAAAACTGCGTATGGATCTATACGTTAATGATATTACCTTTCAGCGTATGCTGGAAGCTCTGGACACATTTCAAAATGCATCTGACCGATTATATGAAATCCGGGATATGTTATTAGGATTGAAGGATATCGAAGTATCACGTAAGGAAGTAGATATTAATAATCAAGACTTAGATAAGTCACAAATAAAAGCAGTAGAAAAGGCAATGGGTAGTGAGGATATATTTTTGATCCATGGCCCTCCTGGAACAGGGAAAACCATGACCTGTATAGAGGTTCTTCAACAGGCTGTTCAAAATGACAAAAAAATTCTTGCCACAGCAGATTCTAATGTCGCTACTGATAATTTAGTTGAAAGACTTGTCAATAGAGGCGTTAATGCGGTTCGAGTTGGCCATCCTGCTCGTATGAATCCGATTATCAGGGATCAGGCTCTTGATTATCTGCTAGAAGACAATGAGACTTACCATGAGGCTCAGGATTTGAGAGAAAAAGCTATGGAACTAAAAGATAAACAGGATGCTCTCACCCATCCTAGTGGCCGTTGGAGAAGGGGGATGAGTAATAGTAGGATAAAACAATTGGCTGATCAAGGCCGGGGTAGTCGTGGAGTGCCACCTGAAAAAATAGATGAAATGGCAGAATGGCTTGACATCCAGGAAGCAGTGGACGATTATTTTGACAAAATAGATCAACTTGAGGAACAGGCTGTCAAAGAAATTTTGGATAATGCTGATGTAGTTTGCAGTACAAATTCTACTGCTGGTTCAGATATCCTGGCAAATCATCATTTTGACTTACTTGTATTAGATGAAGCAACTCAATCCACCGAACCCTCCGCTCTAATACCGCTAGTGAAAGCAGATAAAATCGTTATGGCAGGGGATCATAAACAGTTACCTCCAACTATTCTCAATGAAGAAGCAAGTAGAGAAGGGCTTGGAAAGTCTCTATTTGAACGATTAATAGAAGTACATGGGAATTCTATTAAACAAATACTGAAAACGCAATACCGTATGAATAAAGATATTATGGATTTTTCTGGCAGTGAGTTTTACAGAGGTCAGATTAAAGCGGATGAGGCTGTGAAAAACTGGACTCTAAAAGATCTGGATTTAGAAAATCCGGAAAATGAATTGGATCAAATAGCTTTTGATGGTTCTCAGCCGATAGTCTACTTTGATTCAGCAGATAGAAAAGCAAAAGAATATTCAAAGAAAGATTCTAATTCCTATAGCAATGAGTTTGAGGCAGAATTAGCACAACGTTTTTTAGAAACTGGGATTCAAATAGGGTTAGATCCTGAGGAGATTGCTTTGATTGCACCTTACAAAGACCAGGTGGATCTAATTAATAAAAATATTGCTAATGAGAAAATTGAAATTGATACTGTAGATGGATTCCAGGGACGTGAAAAAGAGGTGATTATTTTAACTTTAGTCCGCAGTAATAATAGAAATGAAATAGGTTTTTTGGAAGACTTAAGGAGATTAAATGTTTCCCTAACCAGAGCCAAGAAAAAATTAATAATAATTGGGGATTCTGAGACTATTACAACACACCAAACCTATGCAAACCTGGTTGATTATGTTAAGAAAAAAGGTGGATATTTTCTTTTATAAATTTAAAGATATAGTAAGTGTTGGGAGATAACTTTGAATTATAAATTAGAGGTGAGATATGATTGATATATTACGTGAAAGAAGAAGTATTCGCAATTACCAGGATAAGGATATAGAGCCGGAAAAAATTGAAAAACTAAAAGAAGCAGCAGTTAGATCACCTTCTTCCCGTAATTTTAATCCCTGGCGTTTTGTTTTTGTCAATGACTCAGGATTGATAGAAAAATTGGCAAAAGCAAAAGAACATGGCTCTGATTTTCTTGCCGGGGCACCTTTAGGTGTCGTAGTTTGTGGTGAGGAGGAAAAATCCGATGTTTGGATTGAGGATTGCTCAATTGCTTCCATTTTATTACAGTTAACCGCTCAGAGTTTGGATCTAGGCAGCTGTTGGATTCAGATAAGAAATCGTGACCATTCTGAAGAACAAAGTGCAGAAGAGTATGTCAGAAAACAACTTGAGATTCCTGATAAATATCGAATTGAATCTATTATAAGTATTGGATATCCCGCGGAACGGAGAGAAGGAGTACCGGAAAGTGAACTTGAATTTAATAAAATCAAAGAAAATCTATTTACCCAATGATTGAGGAGACTTAAATGAGGAATGAATATGAAAAAGGATTATATTTAGAGTATTTTACTGTAGGATACAATTTTATTGAGGCTGGCGTAGCGATTTTACTGGGCATATTGGCGAGTAGTATAGCTCTGGTTGGTTTTGGTATGGATAGCATTATTGAAACTTTATCAGGATTTATATTAATCTGGAGATTAAGACAACAGGAAACTATAAGCAAGGAGCATGAGGAAAAATTAGAACAAAGGGCAATGAAATTTGTGGCTCTCACTTTTTTTGTGCTGGGGGGATATGTTATCGTCCAATCTGTTCGTAAATTAATAGCCGGTATTCCTCCGGAACCCAGTCTTCCCGGGATAATTCTAGCCGGAATATCTTTGATCATCATGCCTTTTCTGGCCTATGGTAAAATCAAAGTTGGGAAAGAGATTGATAGTGGAGCCCTTCTTGCAGATGCTAAAGAAACCCTTGCCTGTGCTTTCCTTTCTTTATCTCTATTTTTAGGATTGGCTGGAAATTATTTCTTTGGATTATGGCAAGCTGATCCTATTGCTGCAACAATAATAGCGATCTTTTTGTTTAAAGAAGGTTGGGAAACATGGCAGGAGGCAGGAGAATAATACAATATCTTACACTATGCTAGCGTTAATTATAGTCATGTAACCAATATTTTACAAAAAATAATTATTTTACTAAAATATGTATATAAAATCAGACATACCCCTTAGAAAACAGAGATTATGGTTCACATTACGGAGCAAAATTATATCTTAATTAATTATTTAACGAATGTAATCGTTAATAATACTTTCATATAATTCTTGTTTTCCACTGATTTGTTCTGGTTCACCGAGTTCTGTAGCCAGATCAGCTAATTTTTCCAGACCAAGTTCACCCTTCTCAAATTGAGCACCTTTTCCGGAGTCAAAACTGGAATAGCGCTCTTCTAACATTTCTATATAGTCAGAATTTTGTAGGATATCATCAGCAATAATAAGTCCTCTTGCAATGGTGTCCATTGAGGAAACATGCCCAATAAATAGGTCTTCGAGATCAGTAGAGTTTCTTCTTAATTTAGCGTCAAAATTCATTCCACCCTTATCAAAACCATCATTTTGAAGCAAAACGAGCATCAAATGGACAGCATCATAAATATTATGTAGATATTCATCAGTATCCCAGCCATTGAATCTGTCACCCTGGTTGATATCAAGACTGCCAAAGACACCTTCATCAATAGCCGTTTGAACTTCATGAGCAAAAGAATGACCAGCCAGTGTAGCATGATTATTTTCTATATTAATTTTGAAATCTTCTTCTAAGCCGTGTTCCTTCAAAAATCCGGAGACAGTTGCTGTATCATAATCATACTGATGTTTAGTAGGTTCCATAGGTTTAGGCTCTATTAGAAAATTGCCTTCAAAACCAATTTTTCGTCCATAATCCCGGGCTTTCTTTAAGAAAGTAGCCAGATGTTCTTTTTCCCTTTTCATATCAGTATTCAAAAGCGAAAAATAGCCTTCTCTACCACCCCAGAAAACATAATTATCACCACCAAGTTTCACAGTGGCATCCAGGGCGGCTTTGACCTGTGAAGCAGCATGTGGGATAACATTGAAGTCGGGATTAGTAGCGGCACCATTCATATATCTCGGGTGAGAAAATACATTGGCTGTACCCCAGAGCAATTCTACTCCGGTTGCTTCCTGTCTTTCTAGGGCTAGATCAGTCATTTTTCTTAAATATTTTGCTGATTCTGCTGGATTGGAACCTCTAGGAGCAATATCAACATCATGAAAACAATAATAGGGCACACCTAATTTGGTAAAGAACTCAAAAGCAGCGTCTAACTTATCTTTTGCTGCTTCCATGGGATCATCCTTTTCATCCCAGGGGAACGAACGAGTACCTGGTCCAAAAGGATCTCCGCCTTCTTCATTAAATGTATGCCAATAGGCAACTGCAAATTTTAAATGCTCTTTCATTGTTTTACCGGCAATTTCTTTATCTTCCTTATAATACTTGAATGAGAAAGGATCTTTTGAACCCGGGCCTTTATACTCGATTTGATCGATACCTTTGAAATATTCCCTTTCACCGATAAATATTTCATTGGACATGATTACACCTCTTTTTTGATAGTTAAAAGATAATTACACGCTTTTATTCAATGTAAACAAATGTTTATTCTTTCCTTTAAATCATTTGTGTTAACGTTTCAACCACAATATAAATTTATGAAAAAAGTGAGTAGTTTAAAACTTATTCTGCAATTAATTTATTTTTTAGAAAGATGAGGTAATTTAATTACTAATCAGTGCTAACGAGTGGGACAATATGGCAATCAGGAGGTTTGTGGCAGTAACATCAGAGTTACTTAGGGTCGCCTTAAAAAACAGAATATCCTGTCCTTCTAAGTACCCCGAAGGTCACAAAGGTCACAACGGTCACCAGGGACTTCGAGGAAGACTCCTAGGGAGACTCTACTTATGGTTAGAAATTTAATGGAGTAATCATTTTTATCGGAGACGAGTGATTTACACTCATTTTTGATATTTTAATCTACTACAATACTTCGGAAGTAAAAAAATGATTCCAGGAGAATAATTCCTGTATATTTTTGTAATTAATGGACTCTCAAAATTAAACCTAAGAGTATTCCTAACAATTTTGAAAATTAAACTATTACGAAAGACATAAGATGGTTAAATATCTAGCAATGTTAAATCTTCTGTATTAGAATTTGTTGTCTCAGTAATCTAGGTAAAGGAATTAATTTATGACTTTGTCACGTTGAAGAAGTAAGATAGCAGAATGAGGTAATATGAGATATTCTTTTTCGTTCACTTCAACCTCTACAGCTGATTTTTTGAGAAAAACTGCATAATCTCCTTCCTCTGCCTGGAGTGGCAAATGTTTCGGAGAAGTGACTTTATTCTGATCTTCCCAGGGAGCGTTATCTCCTTCTTCTCGGTCAGGCATAGGATAGCCTGGTCCAGTTTTGACTATATAACCAGTTTGTACTTTTTCTTTTTTGGTGACATTGGGTGGTAAGTATAACCCGGATGAGGTTTTTTGTTGAGCCGGGTCAGGGTCGATTAAAACTCTATCTCCGATTAATATTGTTTCTTTTGTATTATCCATAGCGGAAAAATTTATAAAAATTTTAGCTTTTATACAAATGCTAGTAAAGATTGCAAAATTCAGCAAAAATTTGTGTAAAATATCAAAGACTATTATTATATTTGCTGTTATTTGATTAATTATGATTAGTGAATAAAATGAATTCAAATCAAAGCAGGAATATCTATTCAAAAATATTTAAAGTAATTTTGCTAATCGGCCTGGTGTATTTGTTTTTATTGAGTGTTGAATTATTGGGAGAATCTTTTGAGACATTGGGCGAAGGAGTTGCCACAGCATTTATAGAAACTGTTTCTAATCCCATTTTAGGTTTGGTTGTAGGGATTTTTAGTACAAGTATAGTTCAAAGTTCTTCTGCAACTACTTCTACTGTTGTTGGGCTCGTAGCAGGAGGAGCTTTTGGTTCTGATCCAGCTACAGCCATTCAATTAGCCATTCCGATAATTATGGGTGCTAATATTGGAACTTCAGTTACAAATACAGTGGTATCAATCGGCCATATTAGTCGAGATACGGAATTTAAACGCGCCTTCTCTGCTAGTGTAGTTCACGATTTTTTTAATGTTTTGGCTGTCCTGACAATATTTCCACTTCAATATTTTTTCAATTTTCTGGGACATATTTCACATTTTTTAGCCAATATTTTTCAGGGGATTGGTGGTTTAAAGTTAGCCGACCCTCTTGGATTTATAATAGATCCGGTTGTGAATTACCTTTTAAGTTTGCTTTCTGGTTTTGAATGGACTGGAATTGCAATTGCATTGATTCTATTATTTTTATCCCTACGGTACATAGTTAAAACCATGCGCTCTCTAGTGTTGCATAAATTGGAGTTGTTTTTTGATAATTATCTCTTTAAAAACCCGGCTAGAGCAATTGGGTTGGGATTTTTGTTTACTGCAATTTTGCAAAGTAGTTCGATTACTACTTCTCTGGCAGTCCCTTTGGCAGGAGCAGGAGTGCTCACAGTTGAGCAGATCTATCCTTATTCACTAGGCACTAATATAGGAACTACTGTAACAACTTTACTTGCTGCCATGGCTACTGGTAATAAGACCTGTCTAATTATAGCTTTTGCTCACCTTTCTTTTAATCTAGTTGGAATTTTAATCTGGCTCCCGTTGAAAAAAGTTCCTATATCGGCAGCCAAAAAGTTTTCTGAAATAACTAATAAATATAAATTCTTCCCATTTGTTTATATTTTAGTTAGCTTCTTTTTGATACCGATACTATTAATATATTTTGTGAGGTAAGATAATGTTTAAAAAATTTATGGAAATTTGGCGCAAAAAAGATCTATCACTCCAAATTATGGAAAAGGCAGAGGATTCTTTGAAACTGGACTATGATATGTACCTAACAGCCAAACGTGATCTGAGAGGAAATGGTCCTAACAAAAATCATATAGATGTCTATAACTCTGATAAAGAAATCAATCAAGCTGAAATGAGTATTCGACGAAAAGTTCTAACTCATTTAGCAGCATCAGGCAAGGATGAGATAAATTCAGGCCTGGTATTAACAAGTATTGTAGTTGATATTGAAAGAATAGGAGACTATACAAAAAATATTGAAGATCTTGCAGAAGAATATAATGATACCCTGGATGCTTGTGAATTTGAAGATGAAGTGTGTAGAATAGAAAAAATAATTGAAGTATTCTTTAAAAAGACTATTATAGCATTTACCGAGGCGGATAAAGCAACAGCAAAATTTGTTACTGATAAATATCAGAAAATATCAGGTTCCTGTTATTCTCTGATAACAAAACTCATCCATGGTGAAATTCAAACTGGTGTGTCTGATGCAGTAACTTTGGCTTTGTATCTCAGATATTTGAAAAGAACAGGAGCACATTTGCATAATATTTGTTCTAGTATTGTGAATCCTTTTCATAAAATAGGTTTTAGAGATTAAGAATAAAATAAATGGAGTTGTAATATAATGTCTAAAGGTGTTACAAAACAAAGTAAAGATTTTTCTCAATGGTATAATGATATTGTGAGAGAGGCGGATCTTGCTGATAATGGTCCGGTTAAAGGAACTATGATTATTAAACCTTATGGCTACGCGCTTTGGGAAAATATTAAGAAAAATGCCGATGAAATGTTTAAGGAAACCGGGCATAAAAATGCCTATTTTCCTATGTTAATACCCAAAAACTTTATGGAGAAAGAAGCAGACCATGTCGATGATTTTGCACCTGAATGTGCTGTTGTAACCCACGGTGGTGGAAAGGAATTGGGCGAGCCTCTTTATGTGCGCCCAACTTCAGAGACAATCATCTGGTCTGCCTATGAAAAATGGATAGATTCATATCGAGACCTTCCGATACTTATCAATCAATGGGCTAATGTTGTGCGCTGGGAAATGCGAACAAAATTATTCCTGAGAACTACTGAATTTTTGTGGCAAGAAGGTCATACTGCTCATGCTACCGCAGAAGAAGCTATTGATGAAACAAAGAAAATGATTGAAGTATATCGAAAATTGGCTGAAGAATATATGGCGATTCCGGTTTATGTGGGTAAAAAAACAGATGCAGAAAAATTTCCTGGAGCAGTAGATACCTATACAATTGAAGCGATGATGGGAGACAAAAAAGCTCTGCAGGCAGGAACTTCTCACTTTTTAGGGCAAAATTTTGCCAAAGCATTTGATGTGACTTTTTTAAATGAAGACAATGAACAGGAATATGTTTATGCTTCTAGCTGGGGTATTAGTACCCGCCTGGTAGGAGGTCTGATAATGACTCACGGAGATGATCAAGGCTTGATATTACCCCCTAAAATAGCTCCCTATCAGGTTGTCATAATACCTATTTGGAAGAATGAAGAACAAAAAGAAAAAGTAATGAATAAAGTAAATGAATATACTACTTTGCTTGATAATGCTAATATACGATTTAATGTTGATGATGATGAACAAAAATCGCCGGGCTGGAAATTTAATCAATGGGAAATGAAAGGTGTACCACTCAGAATTGAAATTGGTCCTCGTGACCTTGAAGATGAACAGGTCGCTCTAGCTCGCCGTGATACCGGTGATAAGAATTTTATCCCAGAAGAAAAGGTCCTTCCTACGGTTGAAGAACAACTAAAAGAAATTCAAGAAGCGATGTATCAAAAAGCTCGTAAATTCAGAAATGAAAACACTCATAAAGTTTCAGATTATGAAGAATTTAAACAGGTCATTAGCAATGGTGGATTTGTAAAAGCCTATTGGGCTGGTGATAGTGAAATGGAAGAAGAAATCCAAAAAGAAACCCAGGCTACTGTACGTTGTATTCCTCTTGAGCAACCTGAAGAATCTGGAAAATGTTTTTATACTGGAAAGGAAACTGATACCATGGCTATATTCGGAAAATCTTATTAATCGATAATTGCTGTTCTCGGAAAAAGCAATTTTTTCCTAATTTTGAAAAATTCATACAATTTTGTAAACTGAAGTTATTAATTCTAATCCTATCTTCGGTTACTTTACCACAAGTATTCTTACCAGGTTTACTGGAACTTTTTGATAAGCAGGGGTGATCCTCCTGATGAGACGTTCCAGGGTAAAGGACATCAGACTTTTCGAAACCATTCTGATGAAATTTTAGGCAGAAACAAACTAAATATCATGTAGGAATATGTATAGAAATTAATATAAGAGAAAATAATTGTGCTGGGTTGTATTTTTTTCCATTATAAAATCCTCATGTCATAATTACCAAAAGAAGAAATGAATGGCTGAAACTAAAACAGAAGCAATTATCTTGAGAACAATCCCATTTAAAGAGACTAGCAAAATTGTTCGTCTCTATACTCGAGATAAAGGCAAAATAGCAGCAATAGCCAAAGGTGCCTCAAGGATGAAAAGTGGATTTCGAGGGAAGCTGGATCCGCTCAATTATGTAGAAGCAATTGTTTATTTCAAAGAAAATCGGGGTGTACAAACACTGGGAGATGTCTCATTAATCAGGTCCTTTGTTAACGATTATCAGGAGATAGATACCATTTATTATTCTACAGCTATCTTAGAAGCATTGGATAAATTCATTGATGGATCTGAGGACAATGAAAGGGTGTTTATATTAACTATTAATCTATTATCAATAATCGATCAAAATCATTCGTGGGCAAAAGCTGCTCTGGTCTATTATTTATTTATTCTAACGGACTTATTAGGCTTTAAAATAAATTTGTACAATTGTTCCATCTGCTATAAAGAGATCCAGGAAGCTTATTATAATACCAAAGTAGATCATTTAATGTGTGAAGAATGTGGTGATGAGAGAGACCTTCACCTTGGAAGTTCGATGTTAAATTATTTCAAAAGTATTGAAGAAGTATCTGATCTGAAGGATATTCCCTGGGATAGTATCTCAAACCGAAACTTGACTAAGGCAGGTAAATTTCTACTGAAATATTTAGGTTGGCATATGGACGTTTCCCCTGTCTTAAAATCTTTGAAGACACTTCAACAAACCAGGTCATTAGAATAAAAAAAGAGGGCACATTCTGTTCATGTACCCTCTTGAAATTTGTCTATTAAGCTTACTGAATTTTAATTATATAAATAAGTTGTTATTAGCTTTACTGGAGGCTTCGAGATAGTTAGCTACGCCGCCAACTTCTATGCCCTCAATTAATTCTTCTTTCTGAATTCCCATGAGGTCCATAGACATCTGACAGCCGATCATTTTAACTCCATTTTTTCTTGCCTTATCTATCATTGTTTCTAATGAGTCTACATTTTTCTGTTTCATGCGCGAACGAATAAATTTTTTACCCATTCCAAACATATTCATCTGTGATAGATCTAAAGACTTTGTATTATTGGGTAAAAATTTTTCAAATAATTTTGCTATAAAACCCTTCTTAAGTTTAGGTCCTTTTTCCTTTTTTAGAATAGTTAATCCCCAGAATGTAAAGAACATGGTAACATCTTTTCCTGAAGCTGCGGCCCCATTAGCAATTATAAAAGAAGCGATTGCTTTGTCAAGGTCATTGCTAAATACAACCATAGTATTGGCATTTTGTGTACCAGTTGCAGGAGTTTGCTTTTCTTTCTGTGCACTACTACGTTTTTCTATTTCTGCGGTTATAACTCCTTTTTCAGAATTAATATTATGCAATTTATTGCCTGTCATGTTAGCCCATGACTTAGCATCATTATAAAATCCTGGATCTGAAGCTTCTATTTTTATAACCTGCCCGTCCTTGACATTATCTATTTCTTCTTTTAATCTCATAATTGGACCAGGACATTGCATGCCACAAGCATCAACTTCCACTATCTCGGAAGGTTCAAATTTTGCCTGTGTATCCGTCTCTGTTTTTTTGTAGAAACCATCATCTTTACCAATGTATTCCTGGTCAAATATATCTTCATTGCTTTGTTTCTGGGTGACAAAGTCATAGGTCTTCATTCCACCTGTTAAATTGTAGACCTCATCAAAACCATGCTGGAGTAAGATACGGCTGGCCAGATATCCCCTTAATCCAACTGCACAATAGGTATAAATCTGTTTATCTTCTGGTATTTGATCCAGATTATCTCTAAGCTCGTCAAGAGGAATATTTTCAGCGCCATTAATGTAACCCATCTCATATTCATCTTCAGTGCGTACATCCAATAAAAAGGTCTCGTTAAAATCTATCTCCTGAACATCATGCCAGTGCACAACATCAATTAAACCTTCTACCACATTTTCTGCAGCATATCCAGCAATATTAACCGGATCTTTGGCTGAAGAAAAAGGAGGAGCATAGCCCTGTTCTATTTCCTCTAGGTCATAAATTGTACCATTATGTTTTAAAGTAGTGGCAATCAGATCAATACGCTTATCTACTCCATTATAACCTATGATTTGTGCACCAAACAATTTTCCTGTCTCCGGTGCATAATTGATTTTTATTGTCATTGGCTTAGCCCCGGGGTAATACCCAGCATGCGAAGCGGAGTGAGTTATAGTTGCTTCGTATTCTATACCTTCTTCCTGTAAGGTTTTTTCTGCTACTCCAGTAGAAGCCACAGTTAAATCAAATACTTTTGCTATCGAGGTTTCCACTGAACCGGTATATTCTCGTTTATTACCTTTTACAATATTATCAGCGCATAATCGTCCCTGTCTATTGGCTGGGCCTGCAAGATAAACTGTGGTTGGTTTATTTATAATTGGATTGTCAAATTCGATCGCATCACCAATTGCGTAAATATCTTCATCTGAGGTCTGAAGATTTTCATTAACTACAATACCTCCAGATTCGCCTACTTCAAGATCAGCTTCTCTGGCCAGATCACTTTCAGGTTTGACCCCCACTGATAATATTACCATGTCAGCATCTATTTCTCTATTACTGTCTAGTATAGTTTGCACAGTCTCGTTTTTTTCTTTAAAGGCTTTGACACCATCTTTAAGATAAAATTCAACATCTTTGGTCTTAAGATGTTGATGTACCTCTGCAGCCATTTCATAATCGATTGGTCGCATAACTTGTTCTGCCATCTCAACAATTGTTGTATACATACCTAAGTTGTGGAGGTTCTCAGCCATTTCAAGCCCAATGAACCCTGCCCCGACAATTACAGCGCGGTTTGGATTATTTTGCTCGATGAAATTTTTGATCTTATCTGTATCTTCAACATTTCGAAGAGTAAAGATAGAGTCTATATTTACCCCGGGAATAGGAGGACGAATGGGATTGGAACCAGGTGATAGAATTAGCTTGTCATAATCTTCTTCGTATTCTTCTGAGGTTCTGAGATTTTTAACTTTGACTTTATTATTATTTCTATCAATAGAAAGAACTTCGTTTTCTACTCGAACATCAAGTTTGAATCTTTTACCAAAAGATTCAGGTGTTTGAACAAATAATTTGTCCCTTTCACTTATTTTATCACCGATGTAATATGGTAGACCACAGTTTGCATAAGAAATATGTTTCCCTCGCTCAAAGACGATTATTTCGGCATCTTCATCGAGACGTCTCAGCCGAGCAGCTGTTGTGGCTCCTCCTGCTACTCCACCTACAATTAAATATTTATTCAAAATTACCTCCTAAAATTAGATTTTTATTTAAGCTGTGAAAAAAGTCACATTGTTTAGATGTAAATTACTATCAAAGGTTACAAAATTTTTCTAACCCTGACGAATTAATTCAAAAAAATACTATTAATGTTTATTTTAGTCTATCCTTGTTTCTCATATATTTAGTAAATGATATCTTCTTTTATCACTGTTGGGAAAATTAAACTTAAATTTGCGCCAGGTGTCTTTTGAAAAATCTTGTTCTATAGAAACTTGTATATATTCGGAGGGAAGTAAATCTTGTATTTTCTCTGCCCATTCCACTAAAGTAATTCCATCACCATAAAAATATTCTTCTATACCAATTTCAACCCATCCTTTGGTATTTTCTTCTCTGTAGCAATCAATATGATATATCGGAATTTCACCCTGATATTCGTTTATTAAAGTATAAGTAGGACTGTCTACTCTTGTTTCAATCTCCTTTCCCCGGCAAATACCTTTGATTAAAGTGGTCTTTCCTGCTGCTAGATCTCCGAAAAATGCTACTACATCCTTCTTTTTTAGTAATCGGGAAAAATTTTCACCTAAAAGAATAGTTTCACGGGGAGAATTGGTGATAATCTCTTTGTTCAAACTCAACCTCCTTTAGGCTCAAGTTCTAATATAGGTAGGATTAATTCTTGCATAGATATTCCTCCATGCTGAAAGGTGTTATTGTACTCTTTCTTATATTTATTATAATTTGTAGGATAAATGAAATAAAAATCTTCTTTGGAAAAAATATAGTTTGTATTCACACCAAAACGCGGTAGTTTATATTTTTCAGGTTCTTTTACTTCTAGTCCATGTTTAGGAGAAACATCAAGATTAGTTCCATATTTAAACCTTACACTAGGAGAGGTATATCGATCACCTTTAACTTTTACGTCATTTTTAACTCTAATACTACCATGGTCAGTAGTTAAGACTATTTTGAAGTCATAATTACTGATTTTTTTTAATAGGGAAAATATCCAGGATCTTTTAAACCAGGTTCTAACTACTGAACGATAGCTAGCTTCATCGGGTACTATTTCTTTCAAAAAATCTGAATCCGATCTTCTGTGAGCAAGAATATCCACAAAATTTATTACAAGTGAAATAAGATTATTATCTAGATGGGATTTGATAGTTTTTTCAGTTTGCCACCCTTTTTCGGAGTCAACTACTTTCACATATTTATGGCTAATATCGGATTTTAAACCTTCCCTTTTTAGAAAATCATCTAGCATTTCATCCTCATGTAAATTCATAGTGGTATCACTATTTTCAAATATATCAGGATAATCATCATAAAATCCAGCAGGATGTTTTCCACTAAAAATTGAATTACGGGAAAAAGGAGTTGCTGTAGGTAAAATTGAATAATAATAGTTTGTTTTGATGTCAAAGTAATCATATAACAAAGATGAAAAAGTCAACCACTGATCTAGTCGCATACAGTCGACCACAATAAATAAAACTTTTTGATCATCTTCTAATTTTGAGAAAACATATTTTTTCATAATATCAGGAGAGAGGTCCGGTCTAAAATGGATATCTTCTTCTAACCAGTCTTGATAATTTTTTTCAATGAATTTACCAAACTCAATATTACAGTTGGTCAATTGCTCCTGAAACATATCTTTCATACCCAGATCAGGATGGTCATCGAACTCCACCTCATATTCTGCTAATTTTTCATATATCTCTATCCAGTCTTCATAATCGAGATTTGCATAAAGACGATTAGATATTTCTCTAAACTCTTTGATATAATCCTGCGAGATTTTTTCCGAACTTATTTTTTCTTTTTCAAGAATTTTTTTGCATACCATCAATATTTGACTGGGATTGACAGGTTTTGTTAAATAATCTGAGATTTTTTTGCCGATCGCTTCTTCCATTAAACTTTCTTCTTCATTTTTGGTAATCATCACTACAGGTAAGCCAGGCTCCTGATCCTTAACTTCTTCTAGAGTTTCTAGTCCACTTAACCCTGGCATTATCTCATCTACTAAAAATAAATCAAAATTTTCTTCTTGAACCTTTTTGATGGCATCTTTACCATTGGTAGCAGTTTCAACATCAAAGCCTTTACTTTTTAAAAATAGTACATGTGACTTCAATAGGTCAATTTCATCATCAACCCAGAGTATTCTATCTTTGGAATTTTCCATAAAATTCTCCAATTAATTCAGTTTTACTATATTAACGTAATAGATCCAGATTTGTTCATTATTTATTAAAATTAAAATGTTTAATTAATGAGCAAGAGCATAATTAAGAAGTAATTTACTCACAAATTTCTATATATTTACTTTTTATCATTGATTGAAATACAAATCGTTTATTTTTTGGTAAAGTAACAATAAATCTCTACATATTTGATTATTTGTTCTCCCCAAATTATTCACTATAGTTTATCAAATAATAAGCTACCTTTAAAGTAAAATAAAATTTTCATTATTACAAAAATAACCGTTTGGACTTAATATAAGAGAATTAATTTGGTATATGAATAATTAGCAAAATGGTCAATACGGACTTGATTAATAAATATGGGAGTGTACAGAGTACTGAAAAAGGTGAAATACTAACATCATGAACTGAGCCCACGAGTGCTTCTATTAATCCTTACTTCATGGAGAGCCTACGCCCACTATGATTTATACCTTGAATAAATATATTGCAGTGTACTATTATATAAATCCTGGTTCTTTCGCATCGACTATGGGTAAATCTAATTGATGCATGCTAAATTTTTAAATGATTATACTTTTTTCTATACCTGAATATTTCTCCCGTCGAAATTATAATCAAAATAAAGTTATTTGAACCTGAAAAATTCATCAAGATTTCCCTTAGGTCACTTAGGTCACTTAGGTCGCTTAGGTCACTTAGGACTCCCAGGGAGACCCCTAGGGGGATCCTTAGGGAAAACTCAGTTTTTTATGTAGAAATAAGGTAAAAGATTAACTGACAGTAAATTATATATTATATTTCAAATTGCCATGAATTATCCAAGTGAAAATAAATATTTTATTTGAAATAAAATCATAGAGAATAAATGAGAAGGAAATTAGTGTTG
>Ga0102941_1000336_pt1 | contig 21420 bp, 20 predicted proteins | sample SalPonR2_C_D2_MG_FD_79281 | JGI IMG/M metagenome (GOLD analysis project Ga0102941, IMG submission 79281) | Salt pond soil microbial communities from South San Francisco under conditions of wetland restoration - Salt Pond MetaG R2_C_D2_MG | ecosystem: Environmental > Aquatic > Marine > Intertidal... | reverse complement strand
CCGGGGCGGCCATCGCGGTCGTCGGCCTGTTGGCCGTGTGGCTTGGGGGCTGGTGGTTCACCGGGCTTGTGGTGGCCGTGGCCGCGTCGCTGATCTGGGAACTCGTCCGGATGATCGGCGGCGGGCCCAAACGCGCGCTGTGGCTTGGTGCGCTGGCTGCGGCCGCGATCGTGTCCACCAAGATCCTTCCGCCCGGACTGGCCTTGCCGTTGTTGATGGCGGTGCCGGTGGCCGGCGTGGGGATGCTCCCGCGGAACCGTTCGATCTACGGGGTGATGGCTTCGGTGATCATGCTTGCCAGTTTCGGGCTGTTGTTTCACCGCGATGAATTCGGACTGACCTGGATGCTGTGGCTGGTGCTGCTGGTCGCGGTGACCGATATCTTCGGCTATTTTGCGGGCCGCATCATCGGAGGGCCGAAATTCTGGCCTGCGGTCAGCCCCAAGAAGACGTGGTCCGGCACGATAGCGGGCTGGATCGGCGCGGCGTTGGTCGGGGCCGCGTTCATGGCGGCGACGGGGTCAGGGGTGGAATTGATCGGGATATCTGTGGCGCTCAGCATGGCGGGCCAGATGGGCGATATCGCCGAAAGCGCGGTCAAACGCAAAATGGGGGTCAAGGATTCCTCCAATCTTCTGCCCGGCCATGGCGGTGTGTTTGACCGGTTCGACGCCTTGTTGGGGGCGGCGCTGGTCTTGCTTCTGGTGGAAAGCGTCACCGCGTTTCCGCCGGCACCTCTGTAGGGGCAGCGGATGCGAAAGGTTTCCATATTCGGAGCGACGGGATCCATCGGGCAGAATACCGTCGATCTCATCGCGCGCGCGCCAGACGACTATGACGTGATCGCGCTGACCGGGGGCGGAAATATCGCGCAACTGGCCGAGGATGCAAAACGCCTTGGGGCCGAGATCGCGGTGACCGCCTATGATGACCGGCTCGAAGATCTGCGTGCCGCCCTTCAGGGCACCGGCATCGCGGTGGCGGCCGGGCAGGGCGCGCTGATCGAGGCGGCAGGGCGGCCCGCCGACTGGGTGATGTCGGCCATCGTCGGGGCCGCGGGACTGGCCCCCGGTTTCGAAGCGCTGCGCCACGGCACGACACTGGCGCTTGCCAACAAGGAAAGCCTGGTGACGGCCGGCCCCTTGCTGCTGGCAGAGGCTGCATCGCACGGCGCCACCATCCTGCCCGTGGACAGCGAACATTCCGCCGTGTTCCAGGGGCTTGTGGGCGAGGATATCGCGCATGTGGAAAAGGTGATCATCACGGCCTCGGGCGGTGGTTTGCGCGACTGGCCGATCGAGGCGCTGCCGCAAGCGCGGGTCACCGATGCTGGTGCGCATCCGAACTGGGACATGGGACAGCGGATCACCATCGATTCCGCATCCATGTTCAACAAGGGCATGGAACTGATCGAGACCAAGGAATTCTTTGGTGTCCCCCCCGAAAAGATCGAGGCCGTCATTCACCCGCAATCCATCGTGCATGCGCTGGTCGGGTTCTGCGACGGTGCGCTGATGGCGCATCTGGGTGCGCCCGACATGCGCCACGCCATCGGTTATGCGCTGCACTGGCCCGACCGCCGCCACCTGCCGGTGGCCCGGATCGACCTGGCGCAGATCGCCACGCTGGAATTCCATGCGCCCGACCTCAACCGCTATCCGGCCCTGCGCATCGCGCGCGCCGTGATGGAAACCGGCGGCAGATCCGGCGCGGTTTTCAACGCGGCCAAGGAAATCGCCCTGGACGGGTTCATCGCGGGCCGCATCGGCTTCATGGACATGTCCGGGGTGGTTGAGTCGACGCTTGACGCGATATCGTCGCAAATCCGCCTTACTTCTCCCATGTCAAGCCTTGAGGACGTGCTGGAGACAGACCACATGGCACGTCAGACGGCCTGGGCAATCATCGGGCAGATGGAGAAAAAGTAACCTCATGGAATTCCTACCGCAGTTTGGCAGCTTTGCCTTCACGATCTTCGCGTTTGTCGCGGCCCTGTCGATCATCGTGGCGATCCACGAATACGGCCATTACATCGTGGGCCGCTGGTCGGGCATCCATGCGGATGTGTTTTCGATCGGCTTTGGCCCGGTGCTGGCCAGCCGGGTCGACAAGCGCGGCACCCGCTGGCAGATCGCCGCCCTTCCTTTTGGCGGATACGTGAAATTCAAGGGTGATGCCGATGCCTCCAGCGGCAAGGATGCCGCAGCCATCGACGCGATGGACGTGGAAGAACGGCGTCGGTCGATGCATGGCGCACCGCTTTGGGCGCGGGCCGCGACGGTCGCGGCGGGCCCCGTCTTCAATTTCATTCTGTCGATCCTGGTGTTCAGCCTGTTCTTGTTCTTTACCGGGCGGCCGGTGGACGAACCCCGCATCGGGGCGCAAGCGGCGCTTCCGGCCGATATCCAGCAACTGGAAGCGGGCGATCTGATCCTGGCCATGGCGGGCGAGCCGGTGACCGGGTTCGGCGACCTGTTCGACATCGCGGCCGAATTGGAGCCTTCGGCGACAGCGACCTACGTTGTTGAACGCGACGGCGCCCGGATCGAGACCGAAGCCGCGTTTCCGCTGATCCCGCTGGTGCAGTCCGTCGCCCCGCAATCCGCGGCCATCGCGGCCGGAATGGAAGAAGGCGACGTGATCCGGTCCGTGAACGGAATGCCGATTTATGCCTTCAGCCAGCTGCGCGACGCCGTCGAAGCGGCGGGGGGATCACCCATTGACCTGACCGTTTGGCGATCCGGTGAAACACTGGACATGACGCTGACACCGCGGCGCACCGATCTGCCTTCGGCTGATGGCGGGTTCGAGACGCGCTGGCTTATCGGCGTGACAGGTGGCCTGAGTTTCGAGCCTGTCCGCGAAGGCGTGGGCGCGGGGGCGGCTCTTGGCTACGGGGTCGAGCAGACCGGGTTCATCATCCAAAGCTCGCTGTCGGGGCTTTGGCACATGATCACGGGCGCCATTTCGTCGTGCAATCTCCAGGGTCCCATCGGGATCGCCGAAACATCCGGGGCTGCGGCCAGTCAGGGGTTCGACAATTTCGTCTGGTTCATCGCGGTCCTGTCAACGGCCGTCGGGCTGCTGAACCTGTTCCCGATCCCGGTGCTGGATGGCGGCCACCTGATGTTCCACGCCTACGAGGCGGTTTCGGGCAAGCCACCTTCGGACAAGGCGCTGCGCATCTTCATGACCGTGGGTCTGACGCTGTTGTTGTCGCTGATGCTGTTTGCGCTGACCAACGACCTTTTCTGCCCCTGAAACTGCAAGCTCAGCCTGAGCAAGGCGGGGGGGAAAGCCTTAACCTCTCCCCGTCTTTGACGCATTGGTGCCACAAAGCCAGTGGATAAATGTCCCACGGCAGGGTCTTACAACCCCGGTGATGGAGCATGACATGAAACTATTAGCTGAAAGCACGCGTGGCGTTTCGCTGTTTCTGGTCCTGAACATGGACCGCTTCCTCGTGCCGCTTCTGATCGTCGCTGCCCTGACACTGGCAGGCATGATCTTTGGTTACGCGACCACGAACTGACAATTCTGCCACTGCATGTTGCGCGCGGGACGGTGTCTCGCGCGTTGTCTTATGGCGAAAATGTGGCACTGGCGAATTGATTACCCCCAAGACCTAGCGATCGTTTTGACAAGTTTGAGACCCTCGGTTAGGCAAGTTGCATCTGCTTGGGAACATGGGGTTGGATTCGATGCTGATGCGTGTGTGTGCGTCCAGAAATCTGCTATCGCAGCAGTCGAAAGCCAACCGGTTCGTTTCGGGCGCACATTTGGCGATTGCCCTTGTAATCGTTGCGTTCCTGTCGGCCGTGACACCGGCGCAGGCACAGGATTTCCGGTTCTCGAATTTTGACGTGCAGGGCAACCAGCGGATATCGGATTCGGCGATTCTCACCTATGTCGGCATCGCACCGGGAACTGCCGTCAGTGGCGGTCAGATCAACGACGGCCTGCAGCGGTTGCAGGACTCGGGGCTGTTCGAAGAGGTCGAACTGACCCCGCGCGGCGCAACGCTGGTGGTTGTCGTGCGCGAATACCCAACCATCAACCTGATCAATATCGAGGGCAACCAGCGTCTGGATGACGAAGTGCTGATCGGGCTGGCGCAGTCGGTGCCGCGCCGTACCTACTCGCCCTCGGTGGCCGAGCAGGACGCGAACGCGATGGCCGAGGCATATCGCGTTTCGGGCCGCCTGACGGCAACGGTGACCCCGCGCATCATTCGACTGGACGACAACCGCGTGAACCTGGTGTTCGAGGTGTCCGAGGGGCGCGTGATCGAAACGGAACGCATCGCGTTTGTGGGCAATCGCGCCTATTCCGATCGCCGGTTGCGCCGCGTCCTTGAAAGCACGCAGGCGGGCCTGTTCCGCCAGATCATCAGCCGTGACACGTTCATCGCGGACCGGATCGCGCTCGATCGCCAATTGCTGACCGATTTCTACCTTGACCGGGGCTATGTCGATTTCACCATCCTCAGCGTGACGCCGGAACTGGCGCGCTCGCGCGATGCCTATTTCGTCACCTTCAACATTCGCGAAGGCCAGACCTTCGACATCGGCGCCATCACAACGGTCAGCGAAATCCCCGAGGCGGATGCCGTCGAGTATCAATCCATCATCCGCATGCGGTCGGGGGAAACCTACAGCCCGCGCCTGATCGACAATACGATCAGCCGGATGGAAAACCTCGCCACGCAACAGGGGTTGCGGTTCGTCAGGATCGAACCGCGCATCACCCGGAACGATGCGGCCCGCACCCTGGACGTCGAGTTCGTCATATCGCGCGGCGATCGGGTCTTCGTGGAACGCATCGATATCGAAGGCAACGCAACCACGCTGGACCGTGTGATCCGCGGGCAGTTCGATCAGGTCGAGGGGGATCCCTTCGATCCGCGCGCAATTCGTCAAGCGGCCGAACGCATCCGGGCGACCGGGTTCTTCGCCGACGTGCAGCTGGACGCGCGTTCGGGAACCGCCAGCGATCAGGTCATCGTGGATGTCGACGTCGAGGAACAACCGACGGGCTCTCTCGGGTTTTCGGCCAGTTTCTCAAGCGACACGGGCGTCGGTCTGGCCGTCACGTTCGCCGAACAGAATTTCCTCGGACGCGGGCAGGCCGTCGAATTCGGCTTCAATACCACCGAAGGCAGCCAGTCGCTGAACTTCAGCTTCACCGAACCCTCCTTCCTGCGGCGCGACCTCAGCTTTCAGACGCGGTTTTTCTACACCGAGACCGAGGACCAGAACCAGAACTTCGACACGCTCGATTACGGCGTCCGTTTCGGCTTTGGATTTCCCATCAGCGAAAACGGTCGTCTGAACGTGTATTACGGGATTGAACGGAACGAACTGGCCGGGATCGACCCGCTTCAGACATCGCCGATCATCGCGGCGGACAATGGCGCGCGGCTTGCCTCGTACATCGGCGCGCAATACGCCTATGACACGCGGAATACCGGGCTCGATCCGACGCGCGGTGTGCGCCTGCAATTCGGCGCTGAATATGCCGGTCTTGGCGGCGATGCCGAATATGTCTCGACCACCTTCCTTGGGATCGCGGAGCGTCAGGTCATGCGCGAGGAAGTGACCTTGCGGGCAAGCTTCGAGGCAGGCGCGTTGCATACGCTGAATGGCAACAGCCGACAGAATGACCGTTTCTACCTGTCGAGCCGCCAGATGCGCGGGTTCGAACCGAACGGGCTTGGGCCGCGGGACACGACCGCGCCGAACCAGGACGCGCTTGGCGGGAACTATTTCGCCGTGGCGCGGTTCGAGGCTGCGTTCCCGATCGGATTGCCTGATGAATATGGAATATCGGGTGGCTTGTTCGCCGATATCGGGACAGTCTGGGGCCTCGATGATATAGCCGGCTTCGGAGGCACCGTGGACGACAGCCTGATCTGGCGGTCCTCGGTGGGTTTCTCGGTGTTCTGGGACACCGCGATCGGTCCGCTGCGGTTCAACTTCTCGGTGCCGCTGGAGTATGAAAGCTACGACCGCACGCGGGAATTCGATTTCACCGTCGAGGCGCGGTTCTGAGAGGCGTGCCAATGGGCCGCCGCACTACCATACCTTTCGTCTTGCTGATCACGGCGGGCCTGGCGTTTGCCGGGCCCGTGTCCGCTCAGGACAGCGGTGGAACACCCGGGACGGTTCCCGTCCTGCCCGTCGCCCCACCGGAAATCGCACCGTCCCCGGTCACCGCGTCGATTGTCGTTCTCAACCAGGAACGGCTCTTGTCGCAATCCCTGTACGGCCAACGTATCCAGCGGGAACTGGAAGCCGCAGGGGCCATGCTCCGGGCCGAAAACAGGGATATCGAGGTGCGACTGTCCGACGAGGAATTGCGCCTGACCGAACTGCGTCGCACCCTGCCCATCGACGAATTCCGCCCCATGGCCGAAGAGTTCGATGACCGGGTCGAAGGCATCCGTGCCGCGCAAGAGGCCAAGGGCCGCGCGCTTCAGCAGCAGTCAGAAGCCGCACAGGCCCGGTTTTTCGAGATCGCCTTTCCGATCTTGCTGGAAATCGTCAGCGGTCGTGGCGCTGCGGTCTTGATGGATAGCCGCGCTGTCTTGTTGTCCGCGGATGGTGTCGACATCACCGCCGAGGCGCTGGCCCGCATCGATGCCGAGATCGGCGAGGGTGGTCCCGAGCCCCTGATCGATCTGGATGGATCCCGGGCCGGGCCGGTGCAACGCCCCGATCCCGATGCCGATGCCGAGCCCGCACCGCCGCAAAGCCCCTGAGCCGCGCGACTTGCCGCCCCTGCATCGAATTGATACCACGCGCGGGATACGCCAATGGTGGCAGGGCCGCGAAAACGCCCGCCCCCCTCAAGGAGCCTGACCGACATGACGGCCGAAGCCACCGCAGCACCCGTTCCAGACAGCGCCGATATAGATCTGATCCAGCGGATCATTCCGCATCGGTATCCGTTCCTTCTGGTCGACAAGGTGCGTGATATCGTGCCCTTCAAATCCGGCGTCGGAATCAAGAACGTCACTTTCAACGAACCGCATTTCCAGGGTCATTTTCCGGGCGCGCCGATCATGCCGGGTGTCACCATCGTCGAGGCGATGGCCCAGACCGCCGCCGTGATGGTCGGGGTTGCTGCCGGCTTGGCCGACAAGAACATGCTGGTCTATTTCATGGCGATCGACAATTGCAAGTTCCGCCGCAAGGTTGTGCCGGGCGACGTGCTTGAGCTGCATCTCGAGGTCGTTCGCGGCAAACCCGGCGGCAAGGTCTGGAAATTCAAGGGGACCGCGACGGTCGAGGGGGATCTTGCGGCCGAGGCCGAGTTTACCGCCATGATGGATCTTGGTTCCATGGGTGAGGGCGCCTGATGAGCATCGACCCGGCCGCGCAGATCCACCCCAGCGCCGTGGTGGAAGACGGAGCCGTGATAGGCCCCGGCTGCCGCATCGGCCCGTTCTGCCTTGTCGGCCCCGAGGTCGTGCTTGGGCAGGGCGTTGTGCTGCATTCCCATGTGGCACTTACCGGTTGGACCGAGATCGGTGACCAGACCGAGATCTTTCCATTCGCAAGCATCGGCCAGATCCCGCAGGACAAGAAATTCGGCGGTGAACGAACCCGGCTGATCGTGGGCAAACGCAACCGTATCCGCGAGGGCGTGACCATGAACACGGGCACCAGCGGCGGCGGTGGCCTGACACAGGTGGGCGATGATGGGCTTTTCCTGGCAGGCTCGCACGTGGCCCATGATGCCCGCGTGGGGAACCGGGTGGTCATGGTGAACAATGCCTCGCTGGCAGGGCATTGCATTGTCGAGGATGACGTCATCATCGGCGGGCTTTCGGGCGTGCACCAATTCGTCCGCATCGGGAGGGGCGCCATCATCGGCGCCGTGACCATGGTTACCAATGACGTGATCCCTTACGGTCTGGTTCACGCGCAGCGCGGCGAATTGAAGGGTCTGAACCTTGTCGGCCTGAAACGCAGCGGGGTCGCGCGGTCGGATATCATGTCGCTTCGCGCCGCGTTTCAGGCGTTGGCGCAAGGCGAAGGCGCCTTTCAGGATCGGGCCCGTCGCCTGCTGAGCGATGAAGCCGGCGATAGCGCCTATGTGCGTGAGATCGTCGAATTCGTTCTGGGCGATAGCGACCGATCGTTCCTGACGCCGGAGTAGCCCGGTGACCCGACGCGCAATCATCGCCGGGGCGGGCGCGTTGCCGGGTCTCGTTCTCGAGGCCGGTCCCGCCTTGATCGTGCGCCTCAAGGGGATCGCGGTCGAGGTTGACGGGCCGGGGATCGACGCCCGATATGAACGGTTCGGCCAGTTGTTCGACGACCTGCACAGCGCCGGCATAACAGAGCTTTGCCTTGCCGGCGCCGTCACGCGCGCGTCCCTCGATCCGGCCCTGATGGATGCGGTGACACTGGCGCTGGTGCCCCGGATCGAAGCCGCACAGCGCAAGGGCGACGACGCCCTGTTGCGCGAGGTGATCGCCATTCTGGAAGACCAGGGGTTCACGATCCGCGCCGCGCATGAATTGCGCCCCGACCTGGTGGCGCCCGATGGTGCGATCGTCGGCACCGCGGCACCCGATGGCGACGCGGCGCGCGCGCGCGCGGTGCTGGCAGCGCTGGGGCCGCTGGACGTGGGGCAGGCCGCAGTCGCCGCCAAGGGCCAGATGCTGGGGATCGAGACGCTGCAAGGCACCGACGCGATGCTGCGTTTCGTGGCGCAAACGCAGCCGGGATCGGGGGGGATCTTGGTGAAACGGGCCAAGCCTACGCAGGATCTGCGCGTGGATATGCCGGCCATTGGGCCCGATACGGTCAGATTGGCCGCCGAGGCGGGCCTGTCCGGGATCGAGGTGCAGGCTGGCCATGTTCTCTTGCTGGACCCCGATGCCGTGCGGGCGGCCTGCGTGTCGCATGGTATCAGCCTGTGGGCCGTGGCGTGAGCTTGCGCCTGTTTCTCGTCGCGGGTGAGCCTTCCGGCGATCGCCTTGGGGCCGCGTTGATGGCGGGGCTGAAAACCCTGTATCCCGAACCCATCACCTTCGAGGGCATAGGCGGGCCCTTGATGGAGGCCGAGGGTCTCAAGACGATCTTTCCGATGGCAGAGCTCAGCCATATCGGCCTGACCGAGATCCTCAGGAATTTGCCGGCGCTGTTGCGGCGCGTCTCCCAGACGGTCGACGCGATCCTGTCCGACCGGCCCGATGCGCTGATCACCATCGACATCCCCGAGTTTTCCCTGCGCGTTGCCAACAAGGTCAAGGCGCGCGCCCATGATCTGCCGACGATCCACTACGTGGCCCCGACCGTGTGGGCCTGGCGACCCGCGCGTGCGCGCAAGATGGCCCTGTCCATTGATCATGTTCTGGCGCTGTTGCCGTTCGAGCCGCCCTACATGGAAGCGGCCGGAATGACCTGCGATTTCGTGGGGCACCCGGTGGTGACCGAACCGCTTGCGGATCAGGCCGGGGTCACGGCGTTTCGGGATGCGCATGGCATCGCGCCGGATGAACGGGTGCTGCTGGTTCTGCCCGGTTCACGCCGGTCCGAGATCGAACGGCTGGCCCCGATTTTCGGTCAGACACTGGAGCGCGTCCTGACCAGCCACCCGAAAATGCGCGTGGTTCTCCCGGCCGCCCCCGCCGTGGCCGATCAGGTGATGGCAGCCGTTGCCGATTGGCCCGGCGCCCCCATCGTGCTGGACCCGCGCGGAACGCCGGCCGACGTGTTCGCGGCGGAAAAGCGGGCGGCTTTCGCGGCTGCCGACCTGGCGCTGGCGGCATCCGGCACCGTCAGCCTTGAACTTGCGGCGACATCCACGCCCATGGTGATTGCTTATGCCACCAACTGGCTGTCGCAGACCCTTGTGACGTCCCTGTTGCGTGTGGACACCGTCACGCTGGTCAATCTCGTGTCCGGCACGCGTGTCGTGCCCGAGTTCCTGGGCCCTCGGTGTCAGCCGAGCCTGATAGCCCCGGCCCTTGCACAGCTCATCGATGACGAGGCGGCCCGCACAGCCCAGGTCGAGGCGATGGGGCTGACCATGGAACGGCTAGGCCGTGGGGGCCAGCCGCCGGGCCAGCGGGCTGCCGGTTGCGTGCTGGACCATCTGGGCATCATCAACCGGTGAAATCGGCCTTTTGTGCCGCGCTCAGGCGCATCAGGACCGCGGGATCGATGGGAAAGACATGGCGCGGCGTGCCCGCGGCCGCATAGACCAGGTCGAAATCCAGCAAGCGGGGATCGAACCACGCGCGGATCGGGGTCAGGTGGCCGATGGGCGACACGCCCCCGATGGCAAATCCCGTCTGAGCCCGGATCAATGCGGCATCGGCCTTGCCCAGGGGCTCTCCCACCAGCCGGCTGGCCTTGACCGCATCCACCTGATTGCCGCCCGCCGTGATGAACAGGACCGCAGCACCGGAGGTTTCAGCGCCGAAAATGATGGATTTCGCGATCTGGTCCAGCGCGCATCCCGCCGCTTTGGCCGCATCTGCCGCCGTGCGTGTCCCTTCGGCCATTTCCACGACCTCGGTGGCGATACCCGCCGTTTCCAGGGCGCCGGTGACCCGTTTCAGGCTTTTGCTCATCGCAAACCTCTTGCGTTGCCAAGGGTGTCATTCCAAAAAACGGCAGACCGCGCAAGGGAGACACCAATGCAGTCCGGAAAAGCGCCTGTGACCGCCGGCCACGCCCCCCGATTGACCACGGATGCCGCCCGCGTCAGGGTCGTGGGATGAGCTTTGCCGCCCGCCTGACCCGTGGCCCGATCGCCCACAACCCCGAACGTGGGACGGAGGCGTTGGGTCATGTGCATCATCTGCCCCCGGAACTTCGCCCGTTGATCCAGGGCGCTGCCGGGTCATCGCCCTATCTGGCGGGACTGATACGCAAGGAAGGCCACTGGCTGTCCCATGCATTGATGGAACCGCCCGAGGATGTGCTGACCGATCTGATTGCCGAGGTTTCCGGCCTCGGTCCCGGAGACCTCGATGCCGGTCTCAGGGGGATCAAGCGCCGGGCGGCTCTGATCGTTGCCCTGGCGGACCTGGGCGGGGTCTGGGCGCTGCATGCGGTCACGCAGGGCTGGAGCGATTTTGCGGACGCCTGCGTGGCGCGCGCGTTGAGTGTCCACGTGGCCACCGAGGCCCGGCGCGGCAAGCTTCCCGGGATGACCGAAGAGGACGCGCAGACCGACGGCGCGGGGATGGTCGTGCTGGCCATGGGCAAGATGGGCGCGGGCGAGCTGAATTATTCTTCGGATATAGACCTGATCTGCCTGTTCGATGATGAACGTTTCGATGCCTCCGACGTGATGGAGGCCCGTGCCGGGTTCATTCGCGCCACCCGCCGCATGGCCGCCAGCCTTGGTGAAAACACCGCCGATGGCTACGTGTTCCGCACCGATCTGCGCCTGCGGCCCGATGCCTCGGTCACGCCCGTGTGCATCTCGATGACCGCGGCCGAACGATACTACGAGGCCGAAGGGCGGACATGGGAACGCTCCGCCTATATCAAGGCGCGTCCGGCCGCAGGGGACATCGCGGCGGGCGCGCGCTTTCTGGACACACTCAAACCCTTTGTGTGGCGGCGGCACCTGGATTTCGTGACCGTCCAGGACACGATGGACATGCGCCAGCGTATCCGCAGCCACAAGGGGCTTCACGGCTCTGTCGTGCTGGAAGGTCATGACATGAAACTGGGCGCGGGCGGCATCCGCGAGATCGAGTTCTTCGCCCAGACCCGGCAACTGGTCGCGGGGGGGCGTGACCCGTCGCTCAGACAGCGGCGGACGGTCAAGGCGCTGGCGGCATTGGCGCGGGCGGGCTGGATCGAACGCGACGTGGCGGGCGAACTGGCCGAGCTTTATGCCCATCACCGCGAGGTCGAACATCGCATCCAGATGATCGACGATGCCCAGACCCACGCGCTGCCCAAATCGTCCGAAGGCTTCGACCGGCTGGCGCGCCTGAGCGGCGAGGGAGACACGGCGGCCTACCGGGCGCGGCTGGCCGACCGGATCGCGCGGGTCGAGACACTGACCGGTGCCTTTTTCGCGGTGCCCGATGGCACTGGCGCGGCTGCTCCCTCGATATCGGACGCGCAGGCAGAAATCGTCGCAAGATGGCCCGGCTATCCGGCACTGCGGTCGGAACGGGGGCAGGTGATTTTCGAACGGCTCAAGCCCGATCTGCTGCGCCGGTTCCAGACCGCCGCCCGCCCGGACGAGGCGCTGGCGAATTTCGACGGGTTCTTGCGGGGCCTGCCCGCCGGTGTGCAGTTGTTCGCGTTGTTCGAGGCCAACCCGCAGCTGGTGGATCTGATCGTCGACATATGTGCGACCGCGCCCGGTCTGTCGCGCTACCTGTCGCGCCATTCCATGGTTCTGGATGCCGTGCTGGATGGTCGATTTTTCGCGCCTTGGCCCGGTGCCGACGATCTGAGCGCGGACCTGTCACACATTCTGGCCGGGCGTGATTACGAGGCGCAACTGGATCTGGCGCGGCGCTGGCAAAAGGACTGGCATTTCCGTATCGGGGTCCACCAGTTGCGGGGTCTGCTCAGCGCTGAAGAGGCCGCCGTCCATTATACGGACCTGGCCGATGCCGTGCTGCGTGCCCTGTGGCCGGTGGTGTGTGCCGACACGGCCAGCCGCCACGGGCCTGCGCCCGGGCGGGGCGGGGCCGTGGTGGGAATGGGCAGCCTTGGCGCGGGGCGCATGACCGCCGGGTCGGATCTGGATCTTCTGGTCATATATGACCCGCTGGACGCCGAGATGAGCGAGGGACGGCGTCCGCTTGCCCCGCGTGGATGGTATGCAAAAGCAACGAAATCCCTGATCACGGCGCTTTCGGCCCCCATGGCGGCCGGGCGGATCTACGAGGTTGACATGCGTCTGCGGCCGTCGGGGCGCCAGGGGCCCGTCGCCACGTCTGTCGCGGCCTTCCGCAGCTATCAGCGCGACGAGGCCTGGACATGGGAACACATGGCGCTGACCAAGGCGCGCGTCGTGGCCGGCAACGGTGCGCTTGCCGCCGAGATCGAGACCATCCGGTGCGAGGTCATCACGCAAAAGGCCGAGCCCGGCACCGTGATGCGCGATGCGGCCACCATGCGCGCGCGCCTTGCGGCATCGGGCCGGGCAGGGGGCACCTGGGCCGTGAAGGATGGCCCGGGCGGCATGCAGGACATCGAGCTCTTGGGTCAGGCCGTGGCGCTGGCGGCCGGATTGCCGATCCGGCGCACGCCCGAACAACTTGTGGCGGGTCCGACCCTTGGCTGGTTCAGCGCGGCCGAGGCTGACAGCCTTGTGACCGCCCACAGGCTCTATACCGGTATTGCCAGCGCCGCGCGCCTTCTGAGCGAAGACACGCTCGACCCCGAGGATGTCGGCGAAGGGGGGCGGGCCTATCTGGCGAAAGTCGCCGGGGCGGCGGACGCAGCCGCGCTTGCGTCGCAGTTGAACAAGACACGCGGACTGGTGTCCGCGATCGTCGACCGAGTCTTACCATCGCCCCACGAGGACATCCCATGAGCCCCATCACCCGTGACAGCGATCCGATGGATCCCAAGAACCTGATCCGGGAAGCTTTCCGTATCGATGGCATCACCGCGCCGGAATGCCGGTCGATTTTCGTCGATTGGGCGCTAAGCGTCGAGGCCGCGGATCCGCGCCCGCAGATTGCGGCTCTGCTGGCACGTCATGCCGACGATCCGGACGACCATCCAATGAAAACGGTGCTTGAGGAAGGTCTGGCCGCGACCCCGGCCAAGGGGCGGCGTGGCGGCAGACGGGCACGCGTCGGTGATACCGGGTATTGATCCGTTGGCCGGCGACCGTCAGGTCCTCTCGCGGGTCCCGTGCGATCCACGTTCGCGATAGGGTGTGGTGTCGTAATGCGCCCGGTAGCATTTCGAGAAATGCGACGGTGAGGCGAACCCGCAGGCAAGCGCCACGTTGATCACGCTCATATCCGTCTGCATCAGCAGGTTGCGCGCCTTGGACAGCCGCAGTTCCATGTAATAGCGTTTCGGCGAGCGATTGAGGTAGCGCCTGAACAGCCGCTCCAGCTGGCGTGTCGACATTCCGACATCCTTTGCCAGTGTCGCAGGGCTGATGGGTTCCTCGATATTCTGCTCCATCATGCGAATGACCTGACCCAGTTTGGGGTGGCGCACGCCGATGCGCGTGGGAATCGACAGCCTCTGCGTGTCCTGATCGGTTCGGATCGAGGTGTAGATCAGCTGATCGGCGACCAGGTTGGCCAGATCCTCGCCATGGTCGTCGGCAATGATTTTCAGCATCAGGTCGATCGATGCGGTGCCACCCGCCGTGGTAATGCGGTTCCCGTCGATCACGAAGACCGATTTCGTCAAGATGACGTCTTCGAATTCCTCGGCAAAGCTGTCCTGGTTTTCCCAGTGGATGGTGGCCCGCTTGCCATCAAGCAGTCCGGCCTTGGCCAACGAATAGCCCGCCGTGCAAAGACCTCCGATCACCGGCCCCTTGCGCGCCTCGCGGCGCAGCCAGCTGACGATCCGCTTGGTCGTTGAACCGGCCACATCGATCCCGCCGCAAACCATGATCGTGTCTTCACGGGTCAGCTCGGCCAGATCGTCATCGAGCTTGAAACCGATGCCCGCCGAACACCATGCCAGATCCCCGCCTTCGCCGATCAGGCTCCAATGATATAAAGACCGTCCCGACATCCGGTTGGCGATACGCAAGGCTTCCACGGCGCTCGAAAAACACAACATGCTGAATTGATCGAGCAGAACGAAAACAAACCTGCGTGGGCTGTTTGGTTCATGCATGGGTCGGCCCTTTACTGCGCGCAATTCCTCCCGCACACCGGGCAGGGTTGACCCGAAAACCGGCGGCCGTTCAGCGAAAGCATCATTTTTTGGCGGACGCAATCCCGAAACCGGACAAATACGGGATTGGACACCCCGCCTGAGCCGCCTATAAGCGCCCCCGAGACGAATGAGGAGCCCGAGAGCCATGACCGGACAGGCCTGGACGAAATCAACCTGGCGCACGAAACAGCGTATTCAGATGCCAGACTATCCCGATGCCGACGCTTTGCAGTCTGTCGAAGGGCAATTGTCAAAGTATCCACCGCTGGTCTTTGCCGGCGAAGCACGACGCCTGAAGGCCGAACTCGCCGCAGCCAGCCGGGGCGATGCGTTCTTGCTGCAGGGGGGGGATTGCGCCGAAAGCTTCGCGGAATTTTCCGCCGACAACATCCGCGACACCTTCAAGGTTATGCTGCAGATGGCGATGGTGCTGACCTATGGCGCCAAGGTGCCGGTGGTCAAGATCGGCCGGATGGCCGGCCAGTTCGCCAAGCCGCGATCGGCGCCCACCGAGGTCAAGAATGGTGTCGAATTGCCGTCCTATCGTGGGGATATCATCAACGAACTGGATTTCACGCCGGCCGCGCGCAATCCCGATCCGGCCAAGATGCTGCAGGCCTACACGCAGGCCGCGGCCTCGCTGAACCTGCTGCGCGCCTTTTCCACGGGCGGGTTTGCCGACATCCACCGGGTGCATTCCTGGACGCTTGGCTTTACCGATCATGACGACGCGGAACGCTATCGCGACATGGCGACCCGTATCCAGGATTCGCTCGACTTCATGACCGCCGCAGGTCTGACGTCGGATACCAACCACGAATTGTCGACGGTGGATTTCTACACCAGCCACGAAGCCCTGCTGCTGGAATATGAAGAGGCGCTGTGCCGGCTCGATTCAACGTCCGGAAAATGGCTTGCGGGGTCCGGTCACATGATCTGGATCGGCGACCGCACCCGTCAGCCCGATGGCGCACATGTCGAATTCGCCCGTGGCGTGCAGAACCCGATCGGGCTGAAATGCGGCCCCACCACCACCGAAGACGATCTCAAGGTGCTGCTGGCCAAGCTGAACCCCGAAAACGAGGCGGGACGCCTGACGTTGATCGCACGCTTCGGGGCAGGGAATGTAGGCGATCATCTTCCACGCCTGATCAAGACCGTCGAGGCCGAGGGCGCCAAGGTGCTGTGGTCGTGCGATCCCATGCACGGCAACACGATCAAGTCGGATTCGGGCTACAAGACACGACCATTTGAATCGGTTCTGCGCGAAGTTCAGGAATTCTTTGCCATTCACCGCGCCGAAGGCACGGTTCCGGGTGGGGTGCATTTCGAGATGACGGGACAGGACGTGACCGAATGCACCGGCGGCGTGCGGGCGGTGACCGATGGTGACCTGTCGTCGCGCTATCACACCGCATGTGATCCTCGCCTGAATGCCTCGCAATCGCTGGAACTGGCGTTCCTGGTGGCCGAAGAACTGTCGCGCAGCCGCGAAGCCTTGCGCGCCGCTGTCTGAGTGATCTCATGGGGCGGGGGCGTTCAGCCGCGCCCGCCCTCGATCACCCGAAGGACCGGACGCTCGCCGCAAGTCAGGCGAAAACGGGTGCGGTCGGAAGGCCGTGAGTTGCCATCCACGACCGGCGTCAGGCGCGCATCATGGATCCAGAAACGTTGCGGCGTGGTGCCGTTCACCGCATCGAGCGAAATCATGATCAGCGCGCGGGTGACGTCGCCCGATGTGTCGCTCAGCGGCAAGGCAATCATTCCGCGCATCTGCTGCACATCCTTTTCGGCGCCCGCGCCCATCGTCATCGTCAATGTTTCCGGTCCGGTGAATACGGCGGCCAGCAACGCGGCCAGCCTGTCACGTGATCCCATGTTGAACAGGGCCCTCACGGGCATGCCGCGTGGGTCCATTCCCAATATGTCACCAAAGGCCTTGCCCGCGACGCGGAACTTGATCTTGCCCGTTGGTCCGCGTTCGATGATGGCACAGTGCCCCAGATGCCGCTGGATCGCGGTAGGGTCGATATCCGCACGCGCGGGGACCGGGCGCCCTCGCCGCAGACCGTGCCAATAGGTCAGAACCTCGCCAAACCCGGCGGGGGCGTGGCGGGAACCCGTTGTGCGTGCCATCGACCGGGGGGGCACTGTCGTGTCCATTGCAGAAATCTCCAACTCCAGGATCGTCAAGGGATGCACGGGACCGATCCAGGTGATATGGTCGCCCCGCTGGGGCAATTCCCTAGTTATTTTAAATTACTCGATTTTTGTTCAATTATGCAGTCGGAGAATTATCCATTGGTTAACGATCGAAAGACCGCCGATGCGGTTGTTTCCATGACCGGCTATGCGGTGCGTGAGGGGTCGGCCGGCACGACAAGCTGGAATTGGGAACTGCGCAGTGTGAATGGGCGCGGGATGGACTTGAAACTGCGCCTGCCCGATGGTCTGGGCATATTGGAGCCCGCACTGCGCAAGCGTCTGTCCGAGGTCATGACACGCGGATCGATCACCTTGTCGCTGCGTCTTGGGCGTGACGGTGGCGGATCGGAATGGAAGCTGGATCAACGCGCCATCGAGCGCACGCTTGGACAGTTGTCGCAACTTCGAGCGGCCGCCGAGGGCGCCGGGCTGGAGGTTGCACCGATTTCGGCCACCGATCTTCTGGCGATGCGCAACATCGCCGAAGCAGGCCCAACCCAGGAGATCCCTGCCATCAAGGTGCTGCTGGCGGATTTCGAACCACTTTTGTCCGGTTTCCTGATGATGCGGCAGGCAGAGGGCGGGATGTTGGCCAAGATCATGCTCAACCACCTGGACCGGGTGGAGGATCTGGTCAAACAAGCTCGCGTGGCGGCGGATGCGCGGGCCGAACCCCACGCGGCCCGCTTGCGCAACGCCATCCGGGCGGTGCTTGATATCGCGGATCTGGACGAAGCGCGCCTGACCCAGGATATCGCGGCGATCGCGGCGAAAATGGATGTGACCGAAGAAATCGACCGCTTGCGCGCCCACGTGACGGCCGCGCGCGATCTGTTGAAACAGGGTGGCCCGATCGGTCGAAAGCTTGACTTCATGTTCCAGGAATTCAGCCGCGAGGCCAACACCCTGTGCTCAAAGTCACAGGATGCGACGCTGACGGCTATCGGGCTTGACCTGAAACTGGCCATAGATCAGATGCGGGAGCAGGTTCAAAACGTGGAGTAAGCATGGTCGATACCGCCGCGCCCGAGACCCAAGACCGCACACGGGACAATGCCCGCAGGGGGTTGTTGATCATCCTGTCCTCGCCATCCGGCGCGGGCAAGTCGACGCTGGCACGTCGGCTGATGGAGTGGGATCCGACGCTGAGCTTCTCGGTGTCCGCCACCACGCGCGCGGCCCGTCCGGGTGAAGTCGACGGGCAGGATTACCATTTCCTGACCGAAACCGCGTTCAAATCCATGGTGACCGAGGGGGCGATGCTGGAACACGCGCATGTCTTTGGCCATTTCTATGGCTCGCCCATGGGCCCCGTGTCCAAGGCAATCGAAAGCGGTCGCGATGTGTTGTTCGACATCGACTGGCAGGGCGCGCAGCAGATCCGGAATTCCGATCTTGGAAAACATACCTTGTCGATCTTCATCTTGCCGCCGTCGATCCCGGAACTGAAACGCCGGCTGGAAAGCCGCGGGCAGGACAGCGGTGAGGTGATCGAGAAACGCATGCGCAAGAGCTGGGACGAGATCAGCCGGTGGGATGCGTATGACTACGTGTTGGTCAATGACGAACTGGATGCCACCGAAGCGCGTCTGAAGACCATCATCACCGCCGAACGTTTGCGCCGGGAACAGCAACCCGGACTGCAGGCCCATGTGCGCAGGTTGCAGACCGAATTCGAGGAGTTGCAGAAATGATCTACGCCTTGGACGATGTCGCGCCGCGGATTGCGCAAGATACATGGATCGCGCCCGATGCCAATGTGATCGGGCGCGTCGTGCTGGAGGAGGGGGCGTCGATCTGGTTCGGCACCACGATCCGGGGCGACAACGAGGAAATCCGCATCGGGGCCGGGTCCAATGTGCAGGAAAACTGCGTGTTTCACACCGACCTGGGCTATCCGCTGAGCATCGGGCGCGACTGTACGATCGGCCACAAGGCGATGTTGCACGGCTGCACGATCGGGGATGGATCGTTGATCGGGATGGGGGCAACGGTTCTGAACGGCGCGGTGATCGGCAAGGGCTGCCTGATCGGCGCCGGCGCATTGATCCCCGAGGGCAGGGAGATCCCGGACGGATCGCTTGTCATGGGGATGCCCGGCAAGGTGGTGCGCGCCCTGGACGAGGCCGCGCAAGCCCGTTTGCTGGCATCAGCCGCTCATTACCGGGACAACATGCGCCGATTCCGTGCGGGACTTGCCGAAGTGTCCTGACCGTCGGGTTGCATCGGGTCCCGGACAGGGCGCGCGGCCCACGGCCCTAGCTTGTCGACATGGACAGGCCGGTGTCATGGCCAACATAGTTCACCGTCCGATCCAGCGCCCCGGCCGCGATGTGGAGCGCTGCAAACTGGACCTCGGAGGGCTTCAGGGGACGTCCCGCCGCCCCCATCCCGAAACGCAGGGTCGACCATAGCGCGTCGTCCAGCTGGATGCGCGCGGCGTCTGCGTCGAGTTTCCAGGTTCCATTGCCCTCGATCCCGATGCGCAGCGGCCCGCCCATCGGCAGGGCGGTTTCGGCGCACAGGATCATCAAGAAGGCTAGCTTGGCCTGTACCCGCGGAAGGTCGGTGTCGACCCGCCAATCGACGGCCAGCCGTGTCCCCTTGTGCAGGTCCAACGCGGCGACGCGGGCCTCCCGTGCGCTCAACATCTGATGGGGTCCCGCGGCCCCGAAAGCGATGCGGAAGAACCGGATGCGGGCCTGCGCTTCGTTTACGGCGTCCCGGATAAGCGCCATCTCGGCGCCGGCCACGTTGCCGGTCATTTCGGCCAGTTCCACCCCATTGCCGATTGCGCCAAGCGGGTTTACCAGATCATGGCACAGGCGAGAGCCGATCAATTCGGCCAATATCTGTTCACCACGGTAGGTCTGATCATTCATGGCAGGGGACCCGATATGCATGACGACATGAGCGCGATTCTTGAGCCGGGAATGCTGGTGCGCCAGCCAGAGCGCCCGGATTGGGGACTGGGGCAGGTGCAATCCAATATCGGCGGAAAGATCACGGTGAATTTCGAGAACGAGGGCAAGATCGTGCTGGATGCACGACATGTGCCGCTTGTGATCGCCTTCATGAGCTGACCCATCAAATCCTCACCTGTGTGCGATCCTGTTGTAAACGTCCGATGGTTAACAGCACTTTAATGCGTCGAGCGGGTTGGACTGTATCACCGTCGCGTGTCCGACGGATGATTTGAATCCGGGACAGAGCCTGATAAACCGCTGGTCGACCCGGCCCGTCGGGGCAGAGCAGTGAGCAGTCATGCAGATTGACGACAGCCATTTCGAGCTTCGCCTTGCGGCCACGCAGGCTGATCTTCATGCGGCACAACGCCTGCGCTACGACGTGTTCGTGGCCGAACTGGGCGGCGATGGGCCGATGGTCGATCACGATGCGCGCCGGGAGGCGGACCGGTTCGATCCCTATTTCGACCACCTGCTCTTGCTGGACCGCCGCCGCGCCGACACCGAACAGGTCGTGGGCGTGTACCGGTTGATGCGCGACGGGGGTGCCAGGTCGGCAGGACAGTTCTATTCCGAGGACGAATACGACCTGTCGGTGCTGAAATCGTCCGGCAGGCGGCTGCTCGAACTGGGACGATCGTGCCTGCACTCCGATTATCGCGGCGGCACGGCCATGATGCACATGTGGTCCGGACTGGCCCGGTATATCGCCGACCACGAGATAGAGGTCATGTTCGGCGTGGCCAGTTTTCACGGGACCGACGCCGCCCCGCTGGCCGCGCCCTTGTCCTTGCTGCTTCACCGACACCTTGCGCCGGCCGATATCCGTCCCGTCGCGCTGGCGGAAGGGTACCATGCGATGGACATGATCGCCGAGGAAGCCCTGGACCGGCCTGCCGCGATCCGGGCCATTCCGGCGCTGATCAAGGCGTATCTGCGTCTTGGCGGGTTTGTCGGCCAGGGGGCGTTCATCGACCGGCCCTTCAATTGCATCGATGTCTGCCTTGTCATGGATGTGGCCCGGATGTCGCCCAGGCACCGCGCCATCTACCAAAAGGGCGCGGCGTGATGAGTTCGACCTGGTACGGGGACAAACCGCCCGCGCCGCACCGACTGGACGCCATGGGGATCGTACTCATCGTGGTGCGCGGGGGGCATATCATCGCGCTGCTGGTGGTCGGTTTCCCGCTGTTGCTGATCCTGCGCCCGGTCGAACGGGCGGTCTGGGGACTTGTCCGGCCGATCACGCCGCATATTACACAATTCGTCTGCCGCCAGGCATGCCGCGCGCTGGGGCTGAACCTGGAGATGCGCGGCGCGCCGATGACGGGGGCCGGGGCCTATGTGGCCAACCATGTCAGCTGGCTGGACATCTTCGTTCTCAATGCCTG
>Ga0102941_1000335_pt1 | contig 21428 bp, 20 predicted proteins | sample SalPonR2_C_D2_MG_FD_79281 | JGI IMG/M metagenome (GOLD analysis project Ga0102941, IMG submission 79281) | Salt pond soil microbial communities from South San Francisco under conditions of wetland restoration - Salt Pond MetaG R2_C_D2_MG | ecosystem: Environmental > Aquatic > Marine > Intertidal... | reverse complement strand
TGCATTAATTACAAGTGTTGATGCCGATCATCTGGATATTTACGGTTCATACAGCGAGGTAAAAAAGGCATTTAATCAATTCGCCCAAAAAGCATTAAAGGAAGGCGGCAGACTCATAATCCACAAAGATGTGCTTAAAAAAACCGATTTACCTTCTCAATCACTCAGTTACAGCACAGAAGACAAGGCAGACTATCAGACTTTAAACACTTATTACAATAATGGGGAATTTACCTTTGACCTTGCTACACCCAAAGGTGTTTTCGAAGATCTAAAAGTGAACCTTCCCGGATCATATAATTTTGAAAATGCATTAGCAGCTGCAGCCCTGGCAATTGAAGCTGGAATAGAACCAGCAGAGCTTCGCGAGGGATTGGCATCATTAAAAGGCGTTGAACGAAGGTTTCAGGTGCATATCAATCAAAATATCACATATATTGATGATTATGCACACCATCCAAAAGAGATTGAGGCGTGCATACAGTCAGCGCGTCATGCATTTCCAGGTAAAAAAATTACGGTAGCTTTTCAGCCTCATTTGTATAGCAGAACTAAAGATTTTTCTGCAGAATTTGCAGAGGCACTTGATTTGGCCGATTACATATTTTTATTACCTATTTACCCGGCCAGAGAAGAACCCATAGCTGGCGTAACAAGTCAACTGATTGGTAATAAGTTATCAAGAGCTAAATACCAATTGCTAAATAAAACAGAAGTTGTTGAAAAACTTAAAAAGGTGATCCCCGAGACATTCATTAGCATGGGTGCGGGCGACATTGGTTTTATGGTAGACGATATTAAAAAAACACTAAATCAACATATAAGGTGAACTGGATTCGCAAACATATAAGCCTTTTGGGAATAATTTTATACATGCTGGTTACATTAAGTCTTGTATCGGGCAAGATGAATAATGTGCTATGCGAAAATGTAAATATCAATATTAATGACAGCCTGAAGGCAGGTTTTATTGAACCTCAGGAAGTGGTGAATTTATTAAAAACTATGGAAGTAAAGCTCTGGGGGTATCCGGTTTATGACATTCCGGCAGCAGAGGTTGAAAATGTTGTAAAAAACAATATGCCATTCGCAGAAGATGTTTGTGCCTGGGCAGATGTGCATGGAGACTTCCACATAGATCTCACACAAAGGAATCCAATTGCCCGGGTTGTATTACAGGATGGACAGAGTTACTACATTGGCGAAAAAGGTTATCTCCTGCCATTATCACCCAATTACTCTTCCAGAGTACTGGTTGTATCGGGAGATGTATTTCAAAAAATACCGGGAAACGGAAACATAACCATAGATTCACTGGTTCGCATCAAAGGCCCGGAAAACACAATGATTGATGAAATATATGAGATGGCCGCTTACATTAATCAGGATAGCCTGTTAAAGAGGCAGATAGAACAAATTTTCGTAAAACAAAATGAGTTTGAACTCATTCCAAAAGTTGGCACCCACACCATAGAATTCGGGAGTGTTGATGACTTGTTGAATAAATTTTTCAAACTCAAAGTAATATATTATAAAGGTTTTAGTAATTTAGGCTGGAATAAATACAGCCGTGTAAATCTCAAGTATAAAAATCAGGTTGTTTGTACAAAAAGATAGGTATTAATGGCACAAAAAAACAGTATCATATCGGCGATTGACATCGGGACTACCAAAATTGTAGCAATTATTGGCAGAAAAACCGATAGTGGAAAATTTGAAATTCTCGGCGTAGGTCGACATGACTCAAAAGGTGTACGAAGAGGAGAAGTATTGAATATAGAAGAGACCGTACGCAGCATTCAGGCGGCTGTTGATGAAGCAGAATCGAATGCCGGTCTTAAAATAAAAGAAGTTTATGTAGGTATTGCAGGTGCACATATACGTTCACAACGCACCAGCGGTTACATCCAGTTGGGATCTGACGAAGAAGAAATTACAGAAGCCCACACCAACGAGCTTATGGACCAAATGTATAACACAGCCGTAAATATGGGTGAAGAAATTATACATGTACTTCCACAAGGATACACCGTGGATGACGCAGTTGGTGTAGAAAATCCCATTGGAGTCGCCGGCAAACGTCTGGAAGGTAATTTCCACGTAGTAATTGGAAAAATCAGTGCCGCCAATAATATTAAAAAATGTGTGACCAGAGTTGGATTAAAAGTTAAAAAACTTGTTATGGAGCCATTGGCTTCATCAAGAGCAGTTTTAAGTAATGATGAACTCGAAGCTGGCGTAGCTATGATTGATATTGGCGGAGGTACAACTGACCTGGCCGTTTACCGCGATAATTGCATTGTACATACTGCTGTAATCCCACTTGGCGGTTATTCTGTTACAAGCGATATTAAAGAAGGGTGTAAAATTGTATTGCGCTACGCAGAAAAACTCAAAAAAGAGTTTGGAAGAGCCCTGGTGAACAGTAGCGACAAAAATAAGGTGGTTAAAATTCCGGGAATAAATGGTATGCCGCACAAAGAAATCTCTTTTGTGCATTTGGCAGGCATCATTCAGGCAAGAATGGAAGAAATAATAGAACAAGTGATATATCATCTTGACTCCAACAACCTACGGGGCAGCCTGGGTGCAGGAATCGTTGTAACAGGCGGTGGATCTATGCTTAAAACCCTCCCTCAGCTTATGTCATACAAAACAGGGCAAATGGCCAGGGTTGGTAAACCAAGAGTTGCAGCCACCGGTGATTCAAGTGAAATAGTGCACGACCCGGCTCTTGCAACGGCAATTGGTCTTATTATGGAAGGACATGACGATTTGAACGGAAAAAACAAGAACAAAGAATCGAATAACCTGTTTGAATTTGAAACCCCTGTCGCTGAAGAAAAAACAGAAGAACCTGAAAACAAACAAGAGACCACACAACCAAAAAATGGTAAGAATATAAAAAATAAAGTCAAAACGCTATTTGGCGATCTTTTTGATTTAGACGACACACAAATGTAGAACCTGAAACAGCTGGTTTATGAACGATGATAATTTGATGCAGTTTGATTTACCACAAAACCGATCATCCATTATAAAGGTAATTGGTGTTGGAGGAGGTGGAGGAAATGCCGTGAACTACATGTATCAGCAAGGCATTAACGAAGTAGATTTTGTGGTTTGTAATACCGATGCCCAGGATTTAGCCAAAAGCCCCATACCTGTAAAAGTACAATTGGGAGAATCGCTTACAGGCGGAAGGGGAGCCGGAAGCAAACCCGACAAAGGTCGCCAGGCTGCTATTGAGAGTTTGGAACAACTCAGCGAAATACTGGAATCCAACACAAAAATGGTTTTTATTACTGCCGGAATGGGTGGCGGAACAGGCACAGGCGCTGCTCCTGTAATAGCTGAAGAAGCCCAGAAAAAGGGTATCCTTACCATTGGAATTGTAACCATACCGTTTCTTTTTGAAGGAAAACGACGCATCAACCAGGCTGTTGAAGGAATTGAGCGCATGAAAGAACATGTAGACTCATTACTCGTAATTAATAACGAAAAGTTACGCGAGATCTACGGTGACTCATCGGCATTAAAAGCTTTTAGCCATGCAGATGATATTCTCTCAACGGCAGCAAAAGGTATCGCAGAAATTATAACTGTTGAGGGTGTTGTAAATGTAGACTTCGAGGATGTGTTTACAGTAATGCATAAAAGTGGCGTAGCCCTTATGGGGAGAGCATCAGCCGAAGGAGAAGACCGGGCGGTTAAGGCTATTCAAAAGGCACTCACCTCTCCCCTGCTCAACAACAATGACATACACGGCTCGAAAAACATGTTACTGCATATTACTTCAGGTGCCGAAGAAGTAACGATGGACGAAATAGGGCAGATTACCGATTATGCACAAGATGAAGCCGGCCAAAATGCAGATGTGATCTGGGGACTTAGTGCCGAGCCGCAACTTGGCGACAAAGTAGCTGTAACTGTTATTGCAACCGGTTTCGATACCGATGTAATACCGGAAATTTATGCTAAAAGAGCAGACCGCATCGAAAAGGTTACATTAAAACCCGATCCCGGCGAAGAAAACTATGACGATGCCCAGGATGAACAAACTTCTGCATCAGACCAAAAAGAAGAGCATCTGCTTGAAATTGAAGGCACGCCTGAAAGAGAAGAAGATGAAATTGCTTTTGTCCCGGAAAGTAGCGGTAATGAAAAACAACAAGACCCAGATGGCAGAGAACGACAAAAAGCAAACACACTATGGGATACCAAAAAGCTTGAAGAACTTGAAGCTGTTCCTGCCTATATCCGCCGCAAAACAAAGCTATCCGGAAACAAAACCACCGATGATAGTGAGGAGGTATCAAGATACACATTAAGCGACGATGAAGATGGTCCTGACATCAATACGGACAATTCATATTTAAACAATAATGTGGATTAAGGTAAAATGATTTATAGTTTTGAACATTAATTTCAAATCATAAAAACCAAAACAATGAGTCTCGAAAAAGATATAACCCAGAAAATGAAAGAGGCCATGAAGGCCAAAAATAAACCAAAACTTGAAGCCATTAGGGCCATCAAAAATGCCATTCTGCAAGAAAAAACCAAAGCTGGCGGTGGTGATGAAATCGATGAAGCCACTGAAATGAAAATGCTGCAGAAACTGGTTAAGCAGCGCGAAGATTCAGCTGAGATATACAAAAAAGAAGGCCGGAATGAACTGGCTGAAAAAGAACTTTTTGAGGCCAATATCATTAAAGAGTTTCTACCTGAGCAACTCTCTGAAGATGAAATCAGAACAGAAATTGAAAAAATTATTACTGAAACCGGCGCCTCATCAATGAAAGACATGGGTAAAGTAATGGGCATGGCCAACAAACAAATGGCCGGCCGGGCTGATGGAAAATTAATATCTGAAATTGTAAAAGCTAAATTGCAATAACTTTCTTTAGATTTAGAAAAGCGCCGGATGCAACCATTCGGCGTTTTTTTTGTTTAATGGTGGGATTTGTTTTCCAATGTCAGGTTCAACAATTAGCGTATTTTAAAAATTAAATTTGACACACAATGTTATTTTGTCTAATTTAGTTGAGGGGAGATTACTGGGTATTAATTTAAATATACCGCAATGTCAAAAAATCCGGGGCAACCAACCATTACCAAAAGCCCGCAAGAGAAGGAAATTAAAATTAACAACCTCACCATCACGTACAAGGACAATGGTGTAAAGGGCGACCCTATTGTGTTTCTGCACAGTAGTTCACTTTCATCAGATACCTTTGAAAATCAGTTTTCAGCGAAAGAATTTCAAAATCACAGGCTTTTAGCTCCCGATTTACCAGGGCACGGCAAGAGCAAAGCACCAGCAGATCCGGACTTATTCTATACCATTGAGGGCCTCACACAAACCATGGTAAACTGGTTCGATGCCCTGAAAATCAAAAATGCAATTATGGTTGGGCATGCACTCGGCGGGCACCTTTTACTCAGTGCATGGCCACAAATACAGGATCGATGTAAAGCTCTTGTAATTTTTGGAACCCCTCCCTTTAGCAAACCTTCATTCCTGGAACACAGCCATTATGATCACCCCGCCTATTCATTAACGTATCAGGCTAAACTCAACAATGAACAGTTAAATCAGTTAGCCAGTATTTTCGTAAAAAAAGGGAGCTTAAAACCCAGGGTCATTCTTGAGAGCATTAAAAAATCAGACCCGGCCATGCGACCAATTCTCGGAACTTCGGTTTCGGAACCGGCCAACCTGAGCGATGAAGCAGAGAATCTGAAGCACCTTACACAGCCCATAGCTATTCTACTGGGGCGCTACGATCAAATGGTCAAAAGAACATATTTTGATCGCTTTGAAATTCCGACCCTTTGGAGAAAAAAGGTGCAGCTTATAGACAATGCCGGTCACTGCCCGCAAATTGAAAACCCAACTCAATTCAATCAATTTTTACAACAATTTTTGATTGACCAGCTTATTTAATTTTTTATTAAAGCTAATTTCCTATGATCGCCATTGGAGTATTTTTAATCGACTCCCGGGTTATAGCTCACTATTTTTTCCTATATTCAAAATAAAAAGTATCCATGAATCATCATTTACATAATAAAAATATCTTAATTACCGGGGCAAGCCGGGGAATAGGACTTGCAACAGCTCAATTATTTGCTAAAAAAGGCGCTCGGGTTATTATGGTAGCACGCAACCAGGAAAACCTGGATAAAGCTGCCCACGAGACAAAGGGCGAAACCTTTACTTATTCGGCAGATATGGCAAAAGTGGAGGACATCAAAAAGCTGGCTGCTTTTGTTAGCGAAAAATTCGGGCACCTTGATGTACTGGTAAACAATGCCGGTACCAACATTCGCAAACCTGTAAAAGATGTCTCTGATGGCGAATTTGAGCAAATTATGAACACCAACCTCCGCTCGGCATATGAGCTTACCAGAATGCTGTATCCGGCACTAAAAAAGGCCAAACAGGGCAATGTCATTTTCATGAGCTCTGTAGCAGGTCTCACCCACCTGCGCACAGGCGCCCTTTATGCCATGAGCAAAGCCGCAATGAACCAGCTCACAAAAAATCTCGCTGCCGAATGGGCCACAGATGGTATTCGCGTAAATGGTATTGCACCATGGTACATTGCCACTCCGTTGGCGAAACAAGTACTGCAGAACAAGCAATACAAAACAGAAGTGCTGAACAGAACGCCAATGAAACGTATAGGCGAGCCACATGAAGTAGCATCTGTTGTAGAATTTTTAAGCTCCCCGGGTGCCGGCTACATTACCGGCCAAACCATTGCTGTAGATGGTGGGTTTTCAATTTACGGGTTCTGAAACCATTTCAAAACTACACCCTGACAAAAAGAGCATCTATGCTTTATACGCCCGTAGAACCAATGGCATTTGTGTATTCGAAATCGGGTGTTTTTTGTATGAGCTAAACATTTCCACATATTTAAAACCTGCCTTGTGTAGCAATTCACGTAATTCTTCAGGCCTTAAAGCAAAAAGCGGAGTTGTGTTTTGGATTGTCTGACCCGTTTGTTTTACGGTCAGTTCAGTATCGAAATCTACTAAGCGGCAATTTTTGCGGAAAGCATACTTTCGCCTGAAACGCACATAATCGTTTTCAATTAACGGCAATTCATCTATCTTTTCATCAAGAATATAGTTGTAGTTCAATATTTGAATGGCAAGACCGGCATTGCTGTTCAATAGATTGTAAGCCTGGGCCAGAAAATTCAATATTTCACCAATTGATTGTAAATGCACCAAAGTATTTCCGTAGCAAATAATTAAATCGTATTGGTTTGTTCCAAACTGAGTTTCCATTTTGAGCATGTCGCCCACGAAGAAAGAATTGGAGCTGCTCCGTGATTTAGATTTAGCACGTTCAATCATCTCCACATCGAGGTCGAATGCATCAATGTGCTTACAAGAAGTCTCCAATGCAATAGCCATGTTACCAGTTGCACAACCAGCGTCCAGAACTACAGAATTAGCAGATACAAGCTCCCTGGTGAAATTCAGCGCAGGTTACTGAAGCGGAAAAATGTGATCGTAAAATGGTGCTATAGAATGGTAAAATTTACTTTTAGTCATATCACATACTTTACCAATCTAATGAACTGAAATGGTATTTTGTTTTAAACTGATTCAGGCGTAAAAACTTTAAAAGATTTTCCGTAATCAGCTACTTAATATGCCCTTTCATTCTTTCCTTCGATAAAGTTTATAAACGACTGATTTACAACCTTATTACCACCCGGTGTTGGGTAATTACCTGTAAAATACCAATCGCCTTTATCATTAGGTATTGCTTTATGCAGGTTTTCGATAGATTGATAAACAACTTTTACCTCAGCATTTATTCCACCATGCATCAATTCGGCAATTTTATCTGATATCTCCTGGGCTTTAAACGGAGCATAAATCTCTTTCACGTGATTTTTTACCTGTTCTTTAGGTAAATGCTCCTGCTCCTTACACTTTTTATACACTTCGTTAATAATAAAATATTGCCCCCGATCTTTCAACAACCCTATTGCCGCATTAAAGGCAATAAAATCAGACAGTTTGGCCATATCAATACCATAGCAATCGGGATAACGGATTTGTGGAGAAGATGATACCACAACGATACGCTTCGGATTTAAGCGGTCTAAAATGCGCAAAATACTGCGGCGCAATGTAGTTCCACGCACAATAGAATCATCTATAACCACCAGGTTATCTTTATTTGCTTCGACTGTTCCATAAGTGATGTCGTAAACATGTTCTACCAAATCGTCGCGCGACTCATCACCTGTAATGAATGTCCTGAGCTTGACATCCTTGATGGCAATTTTCTCTACACGTGGTCTTGCGTTGATAATTTTATGCAGTTCGGCTTTGGTATGATTTGCATCTTCGTTTCCAAGCTCATCCATCTTTTGCTGCAGCATGTGGGTTTCAATACCTTTCATCATGCCATAAAATGCAGTTTCAGATGTATTGGGAATAAATGAAAATACCGAATGATCGAGTTCTCCGTTCACAGCGTCGATAATTTGAGGAACGATGAGTTCACCAAGTTTCTTTCGCTCATTGTATATTTCACGGTCGCTTCCACGAGAAAAATATATTCGCTCAAAAGAGCATGATAAAACAGCTCCCGGCTCTTTAATCATCTCCTCGTTCCAGGTACCATTTTTCTTTACAATTACGGCATGGCCCGGCTTCACAGGTTTAATTTTCTCCTCCGGAAGCTTCATCACCGTTTGTATAACAGCCCTTTCGGATGCACCTACCACAATCTCATCATCGGCATAATACCAGGCAGGACGTATGCCATTAATATCACGCATAATAAAAGCATCGCCATGACCAATAATTCCTGAAATAACATAACCGCCATCCCATTCGGCACTGGCATTAGCCAGAATCTTTTTAAGATCCAGATCACGCGCTATAGCAGCACTTATTTCTTTATGCGTAAGGCCCTGTTTTTTGAGTGTATCAAACAGCAGCTGGTTCTCTTCATCCAATTGATGACCAATTTGTTCCAGAATCGTAACCGTATCACTGTAACCTTTGGGATGCTGCCCAAGGTCTACCAGCGACTGAAACATTTCACCCACATTGGTCAGGTTAAAATTACCTGCTACCGCAAGATTTTTGCTTTTCCAGTTATTCTCGCGCATGACAGGGTGCACATTGTCAATATCGTTTTTCCCAAATGTACCATAACGTAAATGCCCCAGATAAATCTCGCCTGCAAAAGGCATATTACTTTTAGCCCATTGTGCATCTTTGAGTAATTCAGGGTTTTCATGCCGGACTGCATTAATGGGTTTACGCACCTCATCAAATACATCGACAATCGGATGGGAGGAGTTTGAGCGTGTACGGTCAATATAACGTGTGCCCGGCAATGTATCAAGTTTCACGGAGGCCATACCTGCGCCGTCCTGACCGCGATTACGCTGTTTTTCCATCATCAAATACATACGATTGATGCCATACATCCAGTTACCGTATTTCGATTGAAAATACTCCAGTGGCTTTAGTAGCCTGATAAAGGCAAAACCACACTCATGCTTAATTAACTCACTCATTTCTTAGCTTTATTTATCAGCACTTCATGGGCTGCTGTAACAATATTTTTTGACTTCAATTTATATTTTTCCATAAGCTCATCAGGTTGCCCCGATTCGCCAAATGTATCGTTTACACCAATAAATTTCATAGGACACGGAGCATATTCAGACAGCACCTCGGCTACGGCACTACCCATCCCTCCCATTATCTGGTGCTCTTCTGCAGTTACTATTGCTCCGGTTTCTGCAGAGGCTTTTATTAAGATTTCTCTATCAATTGGTTTAATTGTATGAAGATTAATTACCCTTGCAGAAACACCTCCGCTTTCCAGTTCTTTCGCGGCTTCAAGGGCTTCCCATACGAGATGGCCGGTGGCCACAATTGTTAAATCCACACCATCTTTGAGCAGTTGAGCTTTACCTATTTCAAATGCAATATCATCAGGCATAAAATCGGGCACTGCCTCACGTCCAAATCGCAGGTAAACAGGGCTGTCCTGATCTGTCAAAGCAGCTTTAATTGCCTGATTGGCCTGCGTGGCATCGCAGGGCGACAAAACAGTCATGTTTGGTAGCGAACGCATTATGGCTATATCTTCAAGCGCCTGGTGCGTGGCACCATCGGGGCCAACAGAAATTCCTGCATGTGCACCGCCAATTATCACATGAAGATTATTATAGCACACTGATATACGCACCTGATCGGTATTGCGCATTGCAGAAAAAACACCATAGGTAGCCATTACAGGTATTTTGCCCTCAAGCGCAAGGCCGGCAGCCACTCCTGTAATATTTTGTTCGGCGATACCCAGCGAATAAAAACGATCAGGGTGAGCCTCTGCGAAAAAATTCATATTCACCGAACCGGTGATATCTGCGCCTAAACCGATAATCTCCGGCATTTGGTCTGCTGCTTCTTTTAAACCCTTGCCAAAACCTACCCGCGTCGGAATGTAATCACGAATTTTCATGATAGTTCTGCTTTACCTGTGCAATAAAATTGTCGACATTTTCGGGGCGTGGTGGTTTACCATGCCAGGTATAATCGTTTTCTATTTCAACCACACCCGCACCCATTTTGGTGTGTGCAATTATAACCTGGGGTTGATTTGTTGCCTCTTTAACGACATCAAAACACCTCAAAATATCAATAATATCATTTCCATTACATTCGTGCACTTTCCAGTTAAAGGCCCTCCACTTATCTACCAACGGTTCAACACCCATAACCTGCTCCGTTGGACCATCAATTTGCACCCCGTTCCGGTCAACTATGGCCACCATATTATCAAGTTGGTAATTACCTGCAGCCATTGCTGCTTCCCAGATAGCACCTTCCTGAAGTTCGCCATCGCCATGAATGGAAAAAATACGATGATTGGCACCATTATGCTTTGCGGCCAATGCCATTCCCGTTGCTATACTGAGTCCCTGCCCCAGAGATCCGGCGGAGGTTTCAAGCCCCGGCGTATGGTGATCAGTGGCAGGATGACCTTGCAATCTCGATCCAAGTTTTCTTAATGTAGAAAGCTCTTCAACAGAAAAATAACCGCAATGGGCAAGTGTTGTATAAAAAATTGGGGCAACATGCCCTATGGAAAGTACTAACCGATCTCTATTCTCCCATTCGGGATTTTCCGGCTTGTGGTTGAGTTCTTTAAAATAAAGCGAAGTAAAAACATCGGCGAGACCTAAGCTGCCACCCAGATGCCCGGAGCCAGCAGCAGCGAGCGAGTTAATTACGCTGATACGTATTTCCATGGCTTTTTCTCTGAGTTGCCTTACCGATAATTTCATGTTTTTTGCATTCTTACGGTTTAATATCTCGTTGTAATTCCGGGTAATTAATCCGCGTTTTCACGATATAACAATCCGGAAAAATATCCACGATATTTCGATAATCTTCAAGTGCTTCATGGCGGTTGCGGTAATCACCTACACGAACCTTTATAAACGGAGGTTCATAGGTTGAATACACGCGTACCGGATCAAAATCAGGAAATTCCGATAAAAACTTTATACGAACATCTTTTGAACGGTCGCGTGAATCATTTCCAAAGCTGCTAAAAATTTGTATTCGGTAGCCATTTGAAATACCTCTCCGCCTTTGGTGGATTTTCACGTCTCTGTCCACAAGCAATCGCACAAGTGGATCCTGGTGTATATTTACCTCTCCTTTTCCACCGGTTGTATCTCTGAATATTTTAAAAATCGAGGCCGTATCGCTTTGCGCTAAAGTAGCGAAAGGCAAAATCATCATTATGATGAATAGTTTAAATTTCATGTTTTGACGCTTACTTAAGTTTTTCCACCGAAATTTCATTAATGTAGTATAATGCAATTTTTTTAATTGACTATTTTAAAACAGAACTAATCATTGCCTCCATTTCTTAAACTGTCAATTTATTTACAAATACCACAAAAGCTATTTACCAGTGATTTTAAAATTATTAAAGATCAAATACAAGACCAAAATCATATTACGATTTTGGCTGTACAAACGTACAAAATAATTCAATTGTATGTATATAGAAAATGTATCAATAGGGCTGAATACTTAGCACAGGAATAGGGGAATGATTTACCATTTGCTGTGCATATGGGCCAAGCCATATATTCTTTGTACTTTCTGATTGTTCGGTCATAATGGAGATAAGGTCTGCATCTTTTCGCATGGCATAATCAATTGTGATATCAGTAAGATTATTACCTGTAATTGCTTCATGCAGGTAATCAATATCATTATTCTTGAGAAACCTGGCAACCTGGTTGGCATAATCATGAATACGTTGCAACACATTTTCCTTTTTAGTATCAGAGACCTGCAACAGGTGCATTTCAGCATTAAATTTCTTTGCGATACGGGCAGTATATGGTATTTTTTGCCGTGTTTCCGGTGTATCGTCTATTGGCAAAACTATGCGGTTTATTTGGTGTCTTTTGTAAGAATTGCGCAAGCTTAGTACAGGACATGGAGAATTATTGACCACTTTGTAGGCATTGCTACCGAGCCATAATTCCTCAAAACCACTTGTACCGTGAGAACCAATAACGATTAGTTCAGCTTCACCATATTTTGCCTGGTTTGCTATCTCATTGTATACTTTTCCGCTTCTGATACGAAAATCAAGATTGTGACGTGCCTTTGGTTTGTATTGTTCAACAAGCTTTTTGAGATTATTAATTACGGTCTCATTTTTTATATCAATCAGGTTTGTGAGCGAAAAATTGCGCTGATAGAAAACGGCATCTTTAATGACGTGTATCATTCGCACGTCGTGCCCCATTTCATTGGCAAAAGCAATGGCCATTTCAAGGGCATTAACAGAATCCTCACTAAAATCTACGGGAACCAATACGTGCTTCATGTCATACAAATTTACTTGACTATTCTAAAATGTTAATTTTAGATTTCGCTTTGCGGTGTTCTGCCTATAAATATAATGAAAAGCGTCAATTTCACCAAACAAAAAAAGGGAAGCCATGGCCTCCCTTTTTAAGTAATCTATATCCGTATTATTGGATTTTCTTTTTCGTAGAATAGTTAATTTTCAGTGCATTGGCTTTACGCAGTTCCTGCTTAATATCGGTAACGATACCCATTCTAACATCTTCATCAATTTTTAATGAGGTAGTCATAAACGGACGTTCGTTTTCATCGCGAGCTTCACGCTCAGCGGCGATATAATCAGGAATATCTTTTACTTGCTTAAAGGCATCATTGAGCTGAATACGGGGTTCAGAACCAAAAAACTTCTGATAGTTGCGTTTAGGTTGCCCAACGTAGATATAACTCACGAGTGATTTTTTCTTAAGCTTGGTAAGTTCAGTAGCTTCAGGTACAGAAACCTGTACTTTAAGCTCAGTTTCACGCATTGTGGTACTTACCATGAAAAAGAAAAGCAACATAAACACAATATCAGGCAACGAAGCTGTATTGATTCCGGGTGTTCCGCCCGATTTACCTTTTCTTTCAAATTTTGAAGCCATAATTATTCTCCTATGTTTTTAGGTTCAGCCTCTGAAATACGTTGAGGGATAGCTGCACGAATGGCATCAACATCTGCCTCATTACTAAGTTCGTTGTATGGTTTTTGAAACATACGCATTGACAGTTCATTACGTGCCTCGTTATAGGCGGCTACCAACTCATTTTGTACTTCGATATAGCGTTTGTATGAGGTTCCGCGGTCGTTCTGCAAGGAAATTACACCTTTAGAAACCGGGTATCCATCGGGATAACGCTGCTCAAAAAGCTTATGTGGCACTTTTTTAGGCAAGTCGCTACCGGGATAAAACTCCGGGTTCTTAACTTTCACTACCTCATATTTTTTCTCAGGCAAATTCTCCGAATTTCCGGGGTTGGTAATAAACTCTTTTGTTTTCTCTCTAAGGTTATTAACCAACATTTGTTCACCGTTTACGAGCAATCTGTCCTGCTTATTGATCAAGACGATCAAAAGGTTTCGCTCCTTAATTTTATTCTCTTCCTTTGGCTGTTCCTCTTCAGGCATCGGTGGCAATTGCCTGGACAAACCTGAGTCGGTATCCATTGTAGTGGTCACAAGGAAGAAAATCAAGAGCAAAAACGCAATGTCGGCCATTGATCCTGCATTGATTTCTTGTTTATTTTGACGAGCCATAAACTTCTTTTTTTAAACCCACCTTTTGGGTGAATTCAATTCATTATTTAAAAGCGCCTCGAATCTCAGTATATAATATACCGAGCACAGCTAGAGCAAAAAACAGGTACATTGAAAATAGTCCGGTACCAACACTTTGTGACACAAATGGTGTAATGTCGAATTTCTCAGCACCGAAGAACTGAGGAATTTCGTTAGAAGACAATATGAAAGCCACAAAGATAACAGCAGCCAAAACTAACAATGATACTAAGCTACGCTTGGCTGTTTTTGCACTTTTGAATATGTTGACAATACTGAATAATATTGTAGAAAGGGTAGCCAGACCTATCAAAAGGTAAACTACCAGCACAAAATTATCCAGTGATGATCCCATTTGCTCCATAGTGAATTTGGTTTTTTCCAATGGAATCTGAATAGATTCGGGTACAGGCTCCATTGTAACGACTGTATAGTAATACAGCACACCAAAAACTATCGAAATCGCAAATAAGATATACGATAATATACTGGTTATTTTAGAAATACGATCAGACATAGTCAATCAGATTATTATTTTTTCACATACTTGGTAATAATATCTACAAGAGAGATGGAAGCATCTTCCATATTGTTTACAATAGCATCGATTTTAGATACGATGTAATTGTAGAATACCTGAAGGATCATGGCTACAATAAGACCAGATACTGTAGTAATAAGAGCCACTTTAATACCTCCGGCAACGAGTGATGGCGATATATCACCGGCAGCTTCAATAGAGTCAAATGCGCCGATCATACCAATAACCGTACCCATAAAACCAAGCATAGGAGCAAGTGCGATGAAAAGTGAAATCCAGGTAAGACCTTTTTCAAGTAGTCCCATCTGAACGCTACCATACGAGATAACAGACTTTTCAACAACTTCTATACCTTCGTCGATACGACTAAGACCCTGATAGAAAATTGAAGCAACTGGTCCGCGTGTATTGCGGCAAATTTCTTTAGCAGCTTCTACACCTTCGTTTTCAAGGGCTTGTTCTACATCTTCCAGTAGTTTTTCTGTGTTTGTTGAAGCAAGGTTAAGATAAATGATCCTTTCAATGGCCAAAGCCAGACCAAAAATCAAAGCAAGTAATACAACACCCATAAATCCGGCACCACCTTCAATGAATTTTTGCTTCAATACCTGGTGGATATTTCCGTCGGTTGTTTCTTCCTCTGCAGCCTCATCTGCGGCAGCCATTTGATCAGCAGCTACATCAGCTTCTTCTGTTGCAGCAGTGTCGCTCACTTGTTCTGTTTGAGTTGTATCAGCTTCGGTTTCATCCTGTGCAAGGACCATGCTGGATGCACCAAAAGTAAGCATCCCAAAAACAGCGATTAATGCAAGTAACTTTCTCATGGTTTAAAATTTAGATTTAGTTTTAATGTTCAATCCGTTGTCAAAATTAATTAGTTTTTATCGAATATCAAAAGCGGAGGAAGTGGGATTCGAACCCACGATACCCTCTCGGGTAAACACGCTTTCCAGGCGTGCGCCTTAAGCCACTCGGCCATCCCTCCGTTTCGCGCAATATAGACGCTAAAAACAAGCGGCAAATTACAAAAAATTATCATTCCTCCATGATTAAATTTGTATTTATTTCCCCGCTCAAAGATTTTTTAAAACATGCTGAGGCTTCATTCCTGTTCATATTTTTCCCCAACACATACATCAGTTTTGTAATAGCTGCTTCAAGACTCATATCGTATCCACTCCACACGCCGGCGTCTATCAAACCTTTACTGCTCTCATATTTTCCCATTTTTACACCACCGGCCCGGCACTGAGTTACATTAAGAACGTATACACCATTGTTTACAGTATGTTTCATTACATCTGTGAACCATTTATCGGTCATTACATTACCCGAACCATAGGATTGAAGCACCAAGCCCTTAAGTCCGTCCATGTTACAAATTTGTTCAACCACCTGTTTGGTAATGCCGGGAAAGAGCCTTAACATGGCTATGGATTGATCAAAAGTTTTATGAAAAGTTGGTGTTTTTTGTGAGCTTATGGGCAATATGGCATTATGATGGTAATGAATATCGATGCCTGCTTCGGCCAGTGCCGGATAATTATCGGACCGGAATGCATAAAAATATTCGGCATTGTGCTTGGTAGTTCTGTTTCCTCTGAAAAGTTGATTTTCAAAATAAACACATACTTCGGGCACAATGGCTTTGCCGTTTTTTTGGTCTGCGGCAATTTCAATTGAAGTAATCAAATTTTCTTTACCATCGGTTCTGATGGTACCAATAGGCAGTTGTGAACCAGTAAACACTATTGGTTTGGACAAATGCTGCAAAATAAAACTCATTGCAGATGCACTGTAGGCCATTGTGTCGGTACCCTGCAAGACTACAAACCCATCGTATTTTTCATAGTTATCATAAATAATTTGTGCCATTTTAATCCAATACTCGGGTCGCATATCTGAACTGTCAATTATTGGATTGAAGGTAATGGCATGCAAATCGACACCTAGCTTTTGCAATTCCGGCACCTGGCTCGCCATATGTTCAAAATTAAATGGCATTAATGCGCCAGTGGCAGGGTTATTCACCATACCGATGGTGCCGCCTGTATAGAGCAATAATATTTTAGGTTGACTACTCATAGCTTAAACAGTTTTTGAGCATTGGCCGTAGTAATTTTTTCGATTTCCGACACATCCATTTGCTTGTTCATGGCAAGCTTATCTGCTACATAGCGCACATAAGCACTTTCGTTGCGCTTACCTCTTTTTGGTGTTGGGGCAAGGTATGGGCTGTCCGTTTCAAGTATAAGTTTTTCAATTGGTTGCCTGGCAATAATTTCGCCTACCCCTGAATTCTTAAAGGTAGATATGCCCCCTACACCAAGATAAAAGCCCATCGCTATAGCTTTTTTTGCATGTTGATCAGAACCCGCAAAACTATGCAACACGCCCTTCAGATTTGAGTTCTTATATTCGGATAAAACCTCAAGAATTTCATCGAATGAGTCTCTTGCATGTACTACAATAGGTAAATCGTAATGAAGTGCCATTTCTATTTGAGACTTAAAAGCCTTAACCTGCTCTTTATAAAATGTGCTATCCCAATAAAGATCAATACCAATTTCTCCTATGGCACAGAATTTACCATGCTGCAATTTATCCGCTACTATGGCTAACTCAGATTCATAATTAGCTTTAACAGACGTGGGATGCAGCCCCATCATTGGCAATAATTCATGTGGATAATTTGAAACCAGACTCAATAGTGGTTCAATAGATTCAGAATCGATATTGGGTAATAATATTTTCTCTATTCCATTTTCTCTGGCCCTTTTCATCACGTCATCAATATCATCATTGAATTCGGGCAGATATAAATGGGCATGCGTATCTATTAGAGACATAAATTAAACAGATTTTGTATATTGATTACCCGGCAAAGACTTTACCATATTTTTCAGCTCAAGGCCTAACAACACACCCGAAACATGACTAACCGGCAAAGCAAGCTTAGCTGCCAAATAATCGACCGCTACAACTCCATCTTCCACAATAAGTTCCATAATGGTACGCTCTTCCGGGCTCAAGCCCTCGAAAAGAGAAGTTTGAACAGGTTCTGAAACAGCCGTTTCCGGGGCCCAGTTCATAACATACTCAATATCAGAAACCGTTTCGAGCAAAGCTGCCTTTTGCGTTTTAATAATCTTATTGCAACCAGCTGAATAAGTATCTCCAACTTTTCCGGGGAAAGCAAAAACATCACGATTGTATGAGAAAGCCATATCTGCAGTTATCAACGAACCACCCTTTTCGCCAGATTCGGCAACAATAAGGGCATCAACCATTCCGGCTATTACACGATTTCGCGTAACGAAATTTCCACGATCGGGCTTGGTCCCTTTGGGAAACTCGGTAATAACACCTCCGTTTTTCAACATCTTTTTTACAATATTACGGTGCGATGATGGATAAATAACATCAGAGCCGCTTCCCATAACGCCTACAGTTGGCAGTCCATTTTCGATGGCTGCTTTATGTGCAGTAATATCAATCCCGTAGGCCAAACCACTCACAATCAGAACCTGATGCTGATGCGCAGCGAGGTCCTCAATCAGTCTTTCGACAAGACTGGTTCCGTAAACGGTGGCTTTACGCGTACCAACAATACCAATTATTTTGCGGTAATTCAGATCAATATTACCCTGGCAAAAAAGTACAACTGGTGCATCTTTACAATGCTTAAGTCTTTGCGGATAATCCGGATCCAGGTATGACAGTACTTTGATATTGTGTTTTTGACAAAAAGCCAATTCAGCATCCGCACTTTCAAGGGTTTTACTATCGCCCAATGCTCCATAAAGTTTAGGGTGCAATCTGGGAATATCTTTCAGCTGCTTTTGATTCAAATAAAATGCCTCACGGGCAGAGCCGGCAAAATCGATCAGCTTGCGTAAAGTGGCTGGCCCAACTCCTTCTATCATCTGTAAGGCCAGTAGAAACTTCTGCTCTGAATTACTTTTTGACATTTTTTGATATAAAAAAGAGGTTGAGGGATTGCCACGCAATTCACTTCAACCTCTGTTTTGATTATGTTAATATTTTAATAAAAATTGATGCGCTTATCATCAATTTCGGCATTTTCTTTCAATACTTCAAACACCTCACGCTGCACTCTTGTAAGATAATTACGCTGAAGTGATTGTTTTTGCATGGCTATATTAAGGTTAGCACCAGGCTCCTGAATTTCAGTAACCTGAATTACATAAACAGCATTATTTCCTTCTATAGGTGAAGAAATTTCATCCTGATTTAATGCCTGAGCTACGCCCTGAACTTTAGGTTCGATACCTAACCCGGGGACACTGAATGCTCCAAAAGCAACACCTTCGCTCATTTTCACTTCAACAGAAAGCGCTGAGCCAAGCTCTTCTATATTGCTGCTATTGGCTAATGCATCATTCATTTTATCCATCAGCATTTGAGCTTTCTTTTCTTTTCTTACAGCACGCTCCACTGTTGCTCTTACATCTTCAAGAGGAGCAAAACCTTCTTCATATTTCTCGGTTACAACACCAAGTACGTAATTATCGCCCAATTCAAAAATGGGGCTTTGGCTATTTCGGTCTATTATAATTTGATTCTCTTCGGTAAAAAATGCTTCACGTATTATATTTCTTGCATTTTCAAGACCTGCAATATCTCTTGAAGTTGGGTTTAGGTTATTGGCCTGTTTTTTAACAAGACCCTGCTCTTCAATTCCAGTATTGAACTCTTCAAATGAATTGTGTTCCGCAGCAAATTTACTTGCTTTCTGATAAACACGGTCCCTGGTATCTTCACTTGGTGCTATTTCACGAGAAATTACTGCAAGCTGTGCCTGCTTAACTTCTTTTCCAACTTCATCCATTTTTGCAATAAAAATATATTGATTGGTAGGAAATTGAACAACTTCATCAACACCAGCATCAAGCAATGCTTCCGAGTAGATGATCTCTTCTACATTACGCCATCCTAGGTCACCACCTTTTTTAGCAGTTTCCTGATCGGCAGAAAACTCTTCAGCAAGGGTTGCAAAATCGGCACCGCCTTCAAGTTCTTTTGTCAAACTATCTGCTAAAGCCTGGGTTTGCTCCGCACCTCTTTGTTCAGTGGGCATTAAAACAATATGGCGTACTTTTACGGTATCCGGGCGTTCGTCTACATGGGCAAGTTTAGCAACTTTAAAATATCCATCCTCACGATAGGGCCCGTAAATATCGCCTTCCTCCTGGGTAAACATAATTGAATCCAGTGTGGCATTTTCATGCTCACCTTTTTTGTAATACTTTGGATCGAAAGGTTCGTCAGATGTGGCTGCAACAAATTGAGCTTCTACCTCTGAATTTTTAAGTTCAGGGATAAGTGACTCAACATCTGATTTTATAGCCTGAATATCTTCGGGAGAAGGTTCAATGGAAAATGAGATATACTCCATATCCAATGCTTCTTCCTGTTTGAACATTTTTTTGTGTGCCTCATAGTATTCTTTTAAATCGGCATCACTTATGGTCACATCTTCATCTTTCAAATCAGTATATGGAATTGCCACATATTTAAAATCCACTTTTTTCTGTTGTTCAATAGCAGCTTGTTTGGCATAACTATCGGTAACATACATACCTTTTTGTATGGCCGCATAATATTTATTGTTCAGACGCTGCTGTTTGAGGCTCTGTTCAAAAGCCATCCAACGCGAGCGTGCTTCAGGATCGTTCTGCAACTGTGCAATATACATTTTTACTCGTTCAGGATCGAACTGGCCTGTTTGCGGATTTTGGAAAGCCTGTGCTTGCCTGATTTGTGGGTGAATATTATTTCCAACAACCATATCTTTGAGCTCCTCAGTGCTTACATTAACACCTGCTTCGTCGAACTCTTCACCCATAATACGCTCCTGGAGTAATTGCTCCCAAACCTGGTCGCGCACCTGATAACGGGTTTGGTCATCGAGCGTGCTCTGACCACTGTTTGCTTTTGCATTTTCCAGCGCATCCTCTAAACGTTGCTGATAATTTCTATAGTCAACTGATACACCATTTATCTCAGCTAATTCAAATTGATCTGATGTTAAATTTGTACCGCCTCTAAACAGGTCGCCCAATATAAAAGCCAAAAGGGCCATCCCAATTACAATCGACACTAACAGTCCCATGCGGTTCCGAATTTTCTCCAGTGTAGCCATATTCTTAAAATTACGTGTTTAGCAAAAATTAATTCAGGGCACGAAGATAATAAAAAATGATAAAATGAAACCCTGATGATTAATAATCTCTTTTGTATTATTTTGAGTTGCTTTGAAATAACCCCGAAATAAGACTTTAATATTTCACTTAAATCCTATTTAGACCTTAGTTAACTATAGTTCGTGGGGATATAAATTCATAAAAAAAGAATAAGTGAGATTAAAAAAAGGCTGCTCAAAAAATATTGAACAGCCCTTCAAATAAAGTAATACTATTTTTAAATATAGAAATTCAATCCGCCACCAATGAAATGGTAACCATCATCGGTAATGTTAATTTCTGCTTCGAAAATAAATGACATGTTTTTTCGTAAACCTATTTCCAGACTGATTGGGATCCAACCAATGAACTCAGCCTCTTTACCATCTTTTTCATCCTGCTCATCAGGCTTATCGACAAAATTGATATCCATATCGAAACCTGACGAAATCCGCACATCGCTACG
>Ga0102941_1000331_pt1 | contig 21515 bp, 18 predicted proteins | sample SalPonR2_C_D2_MG_FD_79281 | JGI IMG/M metagenome (GOLD analysis project Ga0102941, IMG submission 79281) | Salt pond soil microbial communities from South San Francisco under conditions of wetland restoration - Salt Pond MetaG R2_C_D2_MG | ecosystem: Environmental > Aquatic > Marine > Intertidal... | reverse complement strand
GAAAGGTTATATTCAGAATATGGAGTTTTGACAATTAATGGAGATGCTACAAAAATTGAAACTCTAAAAGAAGCAGGTATTGATCGTTGCGATATAGGAGTTGCTGCTATGAGATATGATTCTGATAATCTAGTTTTTGCGCTAATGGCAAATAATTATGGAGCAAATAAAATTCTTACAAGAATGAGAGAACCCGAATATGAAAGTGCCTATGAATTAGCCGGAGTCACAAAAATTGGTTCTGCAATTGATATTATGGTCAATGAATTTTACATAGAAATTGAGGAACCCGAGATAAGAAGGGTTGCCTCAATAAGTAATGGGAAAGCTGAAATTTCAATAATTACTATTCCTGAAGATTCTAAAATAAAAGGAAAGACAATATCTGATATAGTACAAAATCCCAGTTTCCCTGATGATTGTATTATAGCCGGTATTTTCGACATCAAAGAAGATGAGCTAATAATTCCAAGAGGTAATCAACGTATCTATGCAAAAAACCAGGTTTTCTTAGTAGCTTCTGAAGATAACATTATACAGGCAGCTTCATTTTTGAAAAGTTAGTTTTTATTTAAAAAATTATCTATTATTGCAATTAAATCCTCAAGTCTATCAATAAATGGAGAATGTCCGGAATTTTTAATAATTTTTAATTCAGCATTTTCTCCGATCCCTTCTACAGTTTCTTCTTGCATTTCTCTAGTGACAACTTCATCATGATCACCATAAAAAACCAGGGTGGGGACTTCGATTTCATCTACCTCACCTGTTCCTTCTATTAAACCATTATGTTCATGTGATATATTAAAATAACTTAAGGCAAAATTAAAATCAACTAAATTTCTTTGTTTAAGCATTTCATCTATATATGCCTCATAGCGGTTACTTTCAGGTGTATGAGTAGTAAATTTAGATCTTTCACAAACTTTTTTCATTGTCCAGCGAGCAATTTTATTTAAAATGAATTTATCTTTCCATTTGTATGCTTTCAATGCAGGTTTAACAACTTCTTTAATTTCTCCACGAGAAGCCAGATATTCTCCATCTTTATAGATCGGAAAACCTTTTATACTTGAACTTTCAAGTAAAATTAGTCTTTGAACATATTCCTGATAATTTATAGTAAACCTCATTGAAACTGTACCACCAGCACCCCATCCTATTATATTAAATTCTTTTAAACCTAATTTATCGCAAAATAATTTAAGGTCTTCAGCAAGATCTTCAATCCTATCAATTTTTTCATTATAAGAAGATTCTCCAAATCCTCTCAAATCAGGAGCATATAAGGTATATTTCTTTTCTGATATATTTTCCATAAATAAATCCCAGTCTTTTGATGAACTGGTATTTCCATGAATAAGTAAAATGATTTTTTCTCCTTTTCCAGTTTTTCTATAAGCAAGATTTTCACCATTATCCAATTTTACTTTATCAAATTCAATTTCATTAGCCATAGTTACATCTCCTCTTAAAATTTGATGATTGCTTCCATAATATATTATTAAAAAAATATGCTCTATTTCCTTCTTTTAAATAAAATTTTTTCAAAAAAAATAAGCTCTTATCATAAATATGATAATGATAAGAGCTTAAAAAATTAAATTTTATATTTTTTAATACCTATAAATAGCTGCTATTTTTTCATTTGCTGGCATCTCTTCTTTATTTAAAATATATATTTCTCCACCATTCATTATAGTATAAACAGCTGCTTCATTGTATAAATCAATATCTTTTGAACTGTTGTCTATTTCTATTTTTTCATTATCATGATTAAATAAGCCTCTTTTTTCACTATCACTCTGAATAAATAAAGAGTCTATTTTACCATAATATGCTTCTTTTATTATTTTTTTGAAATCAGTATCAGTTTTATCACTACCAATTAAATTTTTATATTTATTTATAGCTTCAATTTTATAATTTTCAATATATGGTTTTACAACTTTCCAGGCTTTATTTAAAATTTCCCCTTCACTAATTTTATCAGGACTCCCTTTAATAAATTCTTTAAGCAAATTATTATAACTATTTGCTTTCTTATAAAGAGGAAATACTTCTTCAACACACATTACTATTAGTGGATCATTTCTATTATGCAGATAATCATATACTGCCTCATCTATTTCTCTTAAATATCTCAGAAAATCTTCTTTGTTATCTTCATCTGTTACTCCCTGCCCATGATAAATCGCAGAACCATTACCAGAATTAGAATGATATTGTATTGTCTTTTCGGGATCATCATACTTTAAAGTATCTTCAATACTATCAGGAGAGCCTTCAAGTTCAATTTCTCTTATATTTTCTTGTGTACTTTCAAAAAATTTATTACTATTTTTACTTATGGTTAATATATAAAATTTCCTATCTTCAAAAAGTTCAGGAATTAATTGCTTTATTAAAAAATTATTTTCTACAGCAATTTCTTCTACAAAATTAAGAGGTAAACGATAATAATTTATACTTTCTTTCGAAAGAAATACAGCTAAACCAATACTTTGTTTAAACCAAAAATCTCTATTATTTGTTAGTTCCCGAAGAGGTTTTAAAAATTCATCAACTTCACTATCATTATAATCCCATTTTTCTTTCAGCTTTTCTCTGATTTCTTTAATCATATTTTTCATTCTAATTTTCATCTTGTTCACATCATTACCGGCTTTTCGACTTGTTGGCATATATAAACTAACACAGGGCCCTTCATTTCCACTAATCAATTCTTGAATATCACTCTTCATAATTTTATCCACATTGTTCCCCCCTGTTTAAATTTACCTTTATTTAGTTAATAGCCAATACTTAATTTAATAATAACAAGCGGTAAAAAATATTTCAAACTTCATAATATTATTATAATTCGCTAAATTAAATGTATTTCCTGCTTTATTTATTTCTTAATTTCATAGCTTTTTTAGGATAATCAGTTATAATACCATCTACCCCAATATTTAATAAAGTTTTAATTTCTTTTTCAGCATTAACCCCAAATACAAAAACTTCTAAGCCATTCTTATGTGATTCATCTATTAATTTCTTAGTAGTCACAGAATAATGAGGATGTAAATTTTTAATATCTAATAATTTGGCATAATTCCATGGTTCATATATATTTGAAGTGTAGAGTATGCCAGATTTAATTTTAGGATCTATTTTTTGAATTTTTTTAATACTATAGTGATTAAAAGATGAAAAAATTACTTTTTCTTCTAATTTTAATTTTTTTACTAAATCAACTGCTCTTTTCTCAATATTAGGGTATTTTACCAGGGAATTTTTTATTTCAATATTTATTATCTCACATGTTTTTAACTCTGCTAATACTTCCTTTAAAGTTGGAATTTTAGCTTTATCAAAAAAATTACTTTCTAAATTATATTGTCTTAATTCACTAAATTTCATATCCTTTATACATCCCTGACTATCTGTGAGACGTTCTAGATTTTCATCATGTATTACCACAATTTCATTATCAGAAGTCAAATGAATATCAAGTTCAACCCCATCAACTCCAATATCAACAGCTTTTTTAAAAGCTGAAAGAGAATTTTCAATTGCTATTTTGGGAGCACCTCGATGCCCCAGAATATAAGGTTTCATTTTTAATATTCTTCTACTATTTTATCATATTCAAATCTAGTTTCACGGGGATTTAATTTTTTATTTTGATCAAAATAACCCATTGAAATCATCATTGTAATTTCATAATTATCTTCAATATCATATAGTTCTCTTGTTTTTTCCTGGTTAAATCCAATCATCGGGTGAGAATCTACTCCATAATATTTAGCTGAATACATAATACTCATAGCCAAAAGAGAACTATTTCGAATTGCATAAGATATTTTTCTACCTTCAGTATTATAAAGTTTATTATTATTATAGGAAATAACCTTTTCTATTTTTTCTTCAGTAATTTTATTTAATCTTAATTTTTCATCCCATATATCCCTATTTCTTGCATAACCATCTTTATCTCCTAAAATAATTAAAGTAACTGGTGCTTTTAAAACTTTTTCTTGATTACATGCTTCTTCATAAAGTTCTTTTCTTTTACTTTTTGATTTTACAGCTATTATTTTCCAGGGCTGTGTATTAAAACTTGAAGGAGCTAAAACAGCTAAATTTATTATTTTTTTCAACAATTTATTCTCTAAATCTTTTTCCGGATCAAAAAAATTAACAGAACGTCTCTCTTCAGCAAGTTCTTTAAATGACAAATTTTTATTCATAATAGCCCTCCTGTTTATTTATTAAGAATTATTACTACAATTATATTAACTTAGTTTATATTTGTCAAAAAATTAATAAATTATAAAAATTGCACTACTTTTGCAACACCAAGCGTCAATGCATAACTAACATTAATTAATAAAAAATTTTGAACTGAAAAAATAAAAGTTTCATTCTTTTGTTGATTTTTAAAAAATTTATTTATATTATTTTTAACAGGTATATAAGTAAGTAATACAAGCAAACTAAATGCAGGAAGAATATTCAAAAGGACAAGAATAGTAATATTTATATAACTAATATAATATAAAATTTTAAATAATTTCAATGCTTTCTCAACACCAATATGAATAACTAAAGTAAATCTTTTGTTTTCTAAGTCATCTTCAATATCACAGACATTATTTGCTAACATTATATTAGCTATTCCATTAACTGCCGGTAATGAAACAAAAAATATTTTGATAATCTCTTTATAGTTAAACATAATATTAATTAAATTATTTTTCAGTAAAATATTCACGATATCAGTTGAAAAAACATGAATATATGTTGCTAAAAAAATAATAATAAATCCCATAAAAAATCCAGAAAAAATTTCTCCAAGAGGCATTCTAGAAATAGGGATAGGTCCATATGAATATAAAACTCCTACAATAAAAGAAATTATTCCCAAAATTAAAACAACAGAATCAGTATTCAAAAATAAGAAAAATCCTGTAATTGAGGCAATACTAAATAATATTATTATTGTTTTTATAACCGTTGCTTCTTTTATATTATAATGAACAATCGCATTATGTTTTTCATAGTTATATCCATGTTTTTTTTCAGCTTCTTTATAATCTATATAGTTATTTATTGTAGTTGCCACCATATCAAAACTTAAAAGAGAAATAAGCATAAGGAAAAAATTTTTAATATCAAATTGATTATAATTATATATAGCAAATAAACTACCAGTGAAAAAAGGGACCATACTGGCCACTTTGGTTTGAATCTCAACCAATTTTAGAAAACTTTTAATATTCATTATATCAGCTCCGGAATTAATTGGTAATTTTTGACTTTAAAAGAGTAAGTATAATTTTAAATTTTAACTCATCACTTACAGTTTTGGCTAATAATTTATTATTAAATACAAAATTAGGGATATACTTATTATTTTCTGAATTTCTTTTCTTTAAATTTTTATTTATTTTTTTCATTAAATCCTGCAAATTATAGATATGATATCTATTTATATTTAATTTCTCTGCTAGGACTTCTAACATTCCGGCAATAATATACTTATAGTCCTGTTTTTTATCAATATCTAACATTTCAGCAATATAAGGAATTAATTTTTCAAATAATAGTCTTTTAGGGGGCATCTTTTCTATTTTAAATATTTTACCTGTTTCTAAAATATCATTTTCACAAATATCACATAAAAAATTAAAATAATATTCATCATTATAAGAAAAATCCAGATAATATTTCTTACCTATTAAGTCTTTAAATTTTTTCATAGTATCATAATAACCCATATTAAGATTTCTTCTTGCTTTCTTTTTACTAAAATCTACCGTTAAACCAAGATCATCTGAAGGCTCAATTTCAATAATATTTAGATCCATTTCACTTAAATCAGGACTTCTACCTAAACCAAAAGTCCTAACAGCTATTATATTTTTATATCCTCTTTTTGCTAATAAATTAACTGGTAAATTATTATAAAAACCACCATCTAGAAAAATTTTGCCATCAACTTTTTCTCTAATAAAAAAAGGTAAATAGGCACTGGCCATTAGATATTCAGCCAGTTTTCCTTCAGGAATATCTTCTAAATATAATTCCATTGGCTCTTTATCAGTTAAAGAAATCGTTACTATTCCAAAATCTTTACCGGAATTTCTTATTTTATCTTCTTTAATATATTGTTGTAAAATTTCCTTTATTTTTGAGTTATCTACACCCTTTTTTTCAAATATGTCTTTAACTTTATTATAAAAATATATAAATGTTTCTTTAGTAATTTTTAGATCTTTTAAATCCTGAAAATAATTATCATTAATTTCATAAACTTTTGAAGGCTTAATATTGTACCATAGATTATAAGCTTTTTCCAGATCATCCTGGATCAACATTGCTCCATTTAAAGCACCTACTGATGTACCACTTATTCCCCCAATTTTAATATCTAATTCAGCAAGAGCTTTAGCTGCTCCAATATGATAAGCACCTTTTGCTCCTCCTCCTTCTAAAACCAGACCATAATTTTCTTTTTGCATTTTAATCACCTTTAATAAATATTTTTAAACTACTGAAAATACAAACCAGACAATAATTATGATTTGTAATATAAATTTAATAAAACCACTTCCTAAATAAGCTATTAAAGTGGAAAATGCAATTTTAAATGATCTATCTTTATCACGATTACTTATATATTCAACTACCAGAACACCAAAAAACGGACCAATTATTAATCCCAAGGGCCCTAAAAATATCATACCAGCTAACAATCCTAAAAAAGCACCTAAGATTGATAAATTATTTCCCCCTGATTTCTTTACAAAATATGCATTAGCCAAAAAATCAGCCAATTGAATTAAAATAGTTATAAAAGCCAAAGAAATAAAAAAACTTTGAGATAACACACTATCATTTAAGAAAAAATGATAAACAGCTACTCCTAACCAGATGGGGATAACATCAGGAATAATTGGAATAAAACTTCCAACAAGACTCAAAATGAAAAATATTCCAATTAGCAAATACAAGAAAATATCCATTTAGCATCACTCCTGTTTTTTAAGAATCATTGTCCCCATTTTTTTCATTGTTTGTAGTTATTATAAGATTATTTTCACCTTCAAAAGAACGCAATTCACCCTGACAAAGATTGGTCATCCAATTACCGACCCCAGGAAAAGGTCCTTCTCCAGGATATTCTGGAATCAAATTTTTAACTGTTAAAGCCATTCTACGAGCAAAATCTTCATTTGTTTCATCTTCTTTGGCATAATGAAGATCACCTATTCTAACTTTTACCGGTTTTCTAAAATATATCTCTTTACTACCAGCTATTGCAAGAGGTAAAATTGGTATTCCTAATTTTTTAGCTAAGGAAAATACACCTACATGAAAAGGAAAAAGCTCACCTTCTTCATGACCTATTCTTCCTTCAGGAAATATTGCTAAAATCTCACCTGATCTTACAACTTTAAACATTGACTTTAAACCTGCACTTCTAGAATGGGTTCGTGTTCGATCAATTGTAATTATAGGTTTACCCATAAAATCAATAAAATTCTTATTAAATTTAGTATCATAAATACCTTCATATTCAGCTACAAAAATTATTCTTGGTTCTGCTGGAAAAATTGAATAAATTAAAAAAGGATCACTCCAGTTTAAATGATTTGAAATCAAAATAAATGTTTCATCTTCAGGAATATTTTCTTTACCTTCAACTTTTAAATTAATCATTGAGTTTAATAAACCTGTTGCTAATTTCTTTGTTATTTTGAATTGAATTGGCGGTTTAGCCATTAATATCACTCTCTTTCATTATGAAATCTAACTTAATATATAGCTTTTATCTTTATTAATAATTCTAGATTGCATTTACATTTCCTTCCTATCTTTAAAATGCAAACTTTATTAAAAATTGAAAATAAAAAAATTTTTATATATAATAATACTTGAATGGAGGTTAAAATGATTAATACACAAAGTATTGATAAAAAAAATATAATATTATACGGACTTGGTGACCTTTTCGGCGGTGGAGCTTTTTTAATCATTGGAACTCTTTATATGATTTTTTTAACTGATATAGTAGGACTCAGCCCCAGTCGAGCTGGCACTGTTTTAGTAATAGGTAAAATATGGGATGCAGTATCAGATCCTCTAATGGGTTATTTGTCTGATCATACTAAAACTAAATATGGAAAACGAAGAATTTATTTTCTCATCGGAATTATCCCGATTGCCATAAGTTTTACATTATTATGGTATCCTATAGATTTTTCTTCACAGCTATTTTTATTTTTTTATTATAGTTTTGCTTACATATTTTTTTCTACTGTATTTACACTAGTAATGGTCCCCTATACTGCTTTAAATGCCGATATGACCTCGGATTTCAAGGTAAGAACAAAATTATCTACTTCTAGAATGTTATTTTCTCAGTTATCAGCTTTAATTGCAGGGGTCCTTCCCAAAATGTTAATTAACTTTTTATTAAAAAACTCTATTATAATTACTGAATCAAAAGCTTATTTAGTAATGGGAATTATTTTTGGTATTTTTTATTCTCTTCCCTGGATTTTTGTTTTTTGGGGAACAAAAGAACTTCCAGAAAACCATTCAGAAAAAAGAACTAAATTAACTACAAAAATAAAAAGTTTTAGAACCATTTTCGAAAATAGATCTTTTAGAATTCATCTTTTAATGTATATTTTTGCCTATTTAGCAATGGATTTTGTTATGGCCCTTTTTGTTTACTACTTAAACTATTATTTGCAGTTACCAAATCTCTTTTCTTATTGTATGCTAGCAATTTTAACAAGTCAAATATTAATGTTGCCTTTTTATATGAAAATCAGCAACAAATATGGAAAAGCAAAAGCCTATATAATAGGTTTAACAATCTGGGGCTTAAGTATGCTAAGTCTTTTATTTTTGGGACCTAACACTTCTATTTATTTAATCATATTAGTCTGTATTTTCATTGGAGCCGGTCTCTCAGCTGGAGTAATGGTTCCTTATGCCATTCTTCCTTCAATAACAGATGTAGATGAAGTAATGACTCTCAAAAAAAGAACAGGCGTATATTCAGGTCTTATGACCCTTATTAGAAAATTTGCCCAGGCAATAGCCATGTGGTCAATTGGTATTTTTCTTTCTTTAATCGGTTATGTTCCAAATACCAGCCAGAGTGGTGAAACTTTATTCAACTTAAAAATGATTTTTATATTCATTCCAGTAATTTTCATTATAGCTGGAATAATTTCTGCCTTTAAATTTAAAATTACTCCAAAAAAACAACAAATTTTAAGAAAAGAAATTAACAGATTACGTTCTGGTGGCAAAAGAAAAGAGGTTAAACCCAAAGTCAAAAAAATATGTGAAGAATTATCTGGAAATAATTATTTTAATTAATTTTACTTACATATTCATAAAAGCCTCAATATTTTCTATAAATTTTTCATTCAAATAAATACTTTGAGTTTTTTCTTCTTTGATAAAAATATCATCTGTGATTAAATTATATTTGATATTATCTCTTTGAATTATTTCTTCAGGCATTTTTTTAGTTTCTTTTTCTATAATTAAAATTGGACTTTGATTGTTTTTTATTAATTTTAATGGATTGTATTCAAACCAGGAAATTAAAAAAGGTTGAATATCTGGAGCAAAAAAAGTTCTCAATTCTTGTGAAATTTCTTTTACTTTTTCACCCTTTTCCAATTTATTAATTATGTATCTTGTTTCTGCATATAAATCATTTTGAAGACCATATAGCTGATTTAAAAGTATTTTTGAAGCAGGACCTGTCGGGGGCTCAATAAAAATAAATTTATTTATATCTATTTTAGATTTTTCGACTGCAGCCAGTGAGAGTAGAGCTCCCTGTCCATCACCTACAATATATAACTTATCATAATTTGGATTAATAGAAATTTTTTCAAGAAATTTTATTGACTCTGTAACTAAATCATTATAGTTGAAATCCTCTTTTTCTGTAGTCTTTGCAAAATTAAAGGTATTATTTTCATAATAAAAAACTGCATATCCATTTTTAATAAATAACTCTCTTATCATTTGATATTTCTTAATTGTTTCATTATTTGCTTTACCAAAATCAGAAAAAATAATTAAGGCTGGATAAGGTGGACTAATATCAGGTTCCTTTTCTATTTCTTTCGTTTCTAACTTTTCTTCTTTTTTTGTACTCTTTTCTTCTTTCTCTTTTTTTTCAGATTTTTCTATTTCTTTAATTAAATGAAATCTTCCTTTTAGATTTTTTTGAATATATTCTCCTGTTATTTCATAATTAGAAAATTCCCCAATAAATTTTCCAGTTTCTTCAGCTGGAATTTCAAAATTTATTTCACTGTCTTTATAACTTATATTTTTTAACTGATAATCTACTATATTTTGAGCAGGAATATCTATTGTCCCCTTAATACCATTATTGGTATTAAAAAAATCTATTACAATTTCTAATTCATGATTATTAACTCTAATTTTTCCTGTCCATTTTCCTATTAGATCATTTTCAGTTAATGGTTCAGCATTAATAGGTGTAGCTATACTTATGATTAAAATTAATAAAAATATAATTAAAAAACTATCATTTATTTTCATTTTACGCCTCCTACATTTATAATTTTTATATTTAATTGCTTATATAGTAATTATATCATATAATAGATATGAATTTAAAAAGGAGTCAATAATTTATGGATAAAATAACATACACAGAGTCACTTAATAAAAATTCTGTAATTTATGTCGATGTAAGAACAAGCAAAGAATATAACGAGTCAACAATTCCCGGGGCAATTAATTTACCGATTTTAAATAATAAAGAGAGAAAGATTGTAGGTACTATATATAATAATGAAAGCCCTGCAGCTGCCAAAATGAAAGGTGTTGAATTTATTTCACCTAAAATTCCAGAATTAGTTAAAAAAATTAGAGAACTAAGACAAAAATATAATTATGTTATTATATTTTGTTCAAGAGGTAATCTTAGAAGTAAAAGCCTTGTAACCTTTGCTGATTTAGCAGGTCTTAAAGCTTTTCAATTAAAAGGTGGTTACAAAGCTTATAGGCACTTTATATTAAATAAACTCGAAAATTATAAATTAGATAATCGATTTCTTGTAATCCACGGTAATACAGGAGTTGGTAAAACTGATCTTTTGTATAAATTAAATAATAAAGGCATTCATATTATAGATCTTGAAGGTCTGGCAAATCATCGTGGCTCAGCTTTTGGTGATATTGGACTTAAAAAACCAAGAAATCAAAAAATGTTTGATTCATTATTATGGGAAAAACTAGAAAGTATTACAGATGAAAATATAATTGCTGTAGAAGCTGAAAATCGTAGAATAGGTATGTCTAATCTTCCTCAATTTTTTGTAAATAAAATGAATAATGGAATTCATATCTTAATAGAAAGCTCAATTGATGCTCGAATTAATAGAATCTATAATGAATATACTGATAGTTTTCAAGAAAACAAACAAAAATTTATTCAAAAAACTTTAGATTCAATTGAATCAGTAAAAAAACATTTAATAAGAGATATGGGTAAACAAAAATATAAAAGATTAAAAAATTTAGTCAAAAAGAAAAACCTTAAATCTGTGATTGAAATTCTATTAAAACACTACTATGATCCATTATATAAAAACAAACAAAAAATACAAAAAAACTATTCTTTAAAAATCAATTCTGATAATCTTAATTATATACAGGACAAAATAATTGAATTTATTTCAAATATTTAATTATTGATTATTTTTTCGGCTATTTCTACTGCCTTAAAAGCATTATCGGCATAACCATCAGCCCCAATTTTGGAAGCATATTCTTTAGTTACTACTGCTCCACCTACTATAACTTTTACCTTAGGAAATTCATCTTTGATTTTTTTGGTTATTCTTTTTAAAGAAGGCAAAGTAGTTGTCATTAAAGAACTTAAAGCGACTATATCTATATTATTTTCTTTAATTGAATTTATTATTTCATTATCAGCAACATTTTTACCTAAATCAAAAACTTCAAATCCATTATTTTGAAGCATTATTTTTACAATATTTTTTCCAATATCATGTATATCTCCTTTAACTGTTGCCATTAATAATTTACCTTTTGTTTCCTGTTTTTCATCCAATATTAATGGTTTTAAAATAGCTACTGCTTTTTCCATTGTTTTGGCTGAAGACATTAGTTGTGGTAAATAAAACTCCCCTTTATCATATTTATCTCCTACAATTTTTATTGCAGGAATCAAAATTTCATTTATTATTTCTAAAGCTTCATTTTCTTTTAATAATTTGTCTAAATAATCATCTAAATATGAATCATCTCCATCAATTATACTCTCTTTTAATAAAAAACCAATATCTTTATGATCAGACTTATTATCTTTTTTTATCTTTTCATTATCTTTTTTATGATATTTCTTTATATATAATTGCGCATTTTTATCGCGTTCTACTAACAAATCAGAAGCTTTTATTGTATTTATTATCCCCTCATCTAAAGGGTTAACTATAGCCATATTCAATCCTTCCCGAATTGCCATGGCTAAAAAGCTCCTATTAATATATCTTCTAGCAGGTAATCCATATGAAATATTACTTATTCCTAAAACAGTTTTTAATCCTAATTTTTCTTTTATTAATTTTACAGCTCTAAGAGTTTCATCAATCTGCTCCTGGGAACTTCCTGCAGTAAGTACTAAAGTATCTACAAATATATTTTTTTTAGGTATTCCTAATTTTTTAGCTTTTTCAAGAATCTTTTTGGCAACTTCTACTCTTTTTTCTGCACTTTCAGGTATACCTGAATCAGTTAAAGTTAAAGCTATTACTGAAGCACCATATTTTTTGGCCAGTGGTAAAACTTTATTTATACTTTCCTTTTCAGCAGTTACTGAATTTATAAGAGCTTTTCCCGCATAAGATTTTAATGCTTCTTCCATAGCTTCATAATCACTGGTATCAATAGAAACTGGAATATCACATTTGTTATGAATAGCAAAAATCGCTTTTTTTATATATTTTTTCTGATCAAAATCAGCAACCCCTATATTCAAATCAACTATATCTGCTCCTGATTTTTCCTGTTTGGAAGCTAGTTCCCCTAATAATGATGTTTTACCATTTTTAATTTCTTTTGTTAGCTGCTCATTTCCACTGGGATTAATTTTTTCACCTATAATAGTAGTAGGTATATTTTCTCCAACCCTTACTATCTTTGTTCTGCTGGCAATACTTCCATTTTTCTCTTCTTTTCTTTTTAAAGGTTTTTTATTTTTCACTTTTTCTTTTACTTTTTTTATATAATCAGGGCCAGTTCCACAACAACCACCAATTATATTGGCACCATTTTTTACAGCCTCATTTATATAATCAGCCATATAGTCAGCATCTGCATTATAAACTGTATTTCCGAGAGAATCTAATTGAGGCATACCAGCATTTGGTTTAAAACTTAGAGGAAGATGAGTCGAATTTTTCAGTTTTTCTAACACACTAATCATGTCTTTTGGACCTATACTACAATTAATTCCTAATATATCAGCTCCTACAGCTTCTAGAATAATTGCAGCAGAATCTGCCCCTGTTCCACTGATCGTTTTTCCATTTTCTTCATAAGTTAAACTACAAAGTACAGGTAGATTACTTACTTCTTTAGCGGCAATTGCAGCAGCTCTTGCTTCCTGAATATCAGAAATAGTTTCAATAGTTATTAAATCTACACCAGCTTCTTTTAGAAAATTTATTTGTTCGGCAAAAATATTTTTAACTCTATCAAATGTAAAATTTCCAATTGGTTTTAATAATTCTCCAGTCGGGCCAACTGAACCTGAAATAATAATTTCATTACTACTAGCCTCTTTAATAAATTTCACTGCATTTTTATTAATTTCTTCTATCTTATCTGCTAAATTATATTCTTTAAGTTTTAATCTATTCGCTCCAAAAGTATTAGTCTGGATAATATCACTTCCAGCTAAAAAATAAGATTCATGTACTTTTTTTACTTTCTTTTTATTTTTTAAATTCCATAATTCTGGAGGTTCACCTGCTTTTAGACCATTTTTTTGCAATTCAGTTCCAATCGCTCCATCAAAAACTAAAATTTCATTTTTCAATCTTTGTAAAATATTTTTCATCATAACACTCCCTATATCCAAAATCTTTAGTAATTTTTTACTCTATATTTATCTTATCAAAATAATAAAGCTAAAACAATAAGGTAAAATGTGATAAATATCATAGTAATCTTCTCAGCTTTCTATTACAATAATATTGTAAAACAAATTACAAAAATCAGGAGGTATAATTTATGAGTATGTTTTGTTATCAATGTCAGGAAACATCTAAAAACGAAGGTTGTACAGTAAAAGGAGTCTGTGGAAAAAATGAAGATGTTGCAAATCTACAGGATTTACTAATTTATACTTTAAAGGGAATTTCAATATTTGCTGAAAAAGCAAAAGATTTAGGAGTAGAATACAAAAAAGCTCGTGATTTTATTGTTGATGGAATGTTTGCCACAATTACTAATGTTAACTTTGATGAAAATCGTTTTGAAGAAATGATTGAAGAAGGTATTAGATTAAGAGATGAATATCGCAAAAAATTTGAAAAAGCTTATGAAAAAGAAAATGGAAAAGAATTTTCAGGTAATCTGCCAGAAATGGCTGTCTGGACTCCAGAAAATATAGATGATCTTTACACAAAAGCTCAAGAAGTTGGAGTTCTAAATACAGAAAATGAAGATATTCGTTCACTAAGAGAGCTTATGACTTATGGTCTAAAAGGAGTTTCAGCATATTTAAGTCATGCCAGAACATTAGGTTATGAAGATGAAGAAATTTATGATTTCCTCCAGAAAGGTCTGGCCGCTACTACAGATGATAGCCTGTCAGTCGATGATCTTATTGGTATGGTCATGAAAACAGGAGAAACAGGCGTAAAAACTATGGCTCTTCTTGATGAAGCCAATACAGATACTTATGGACACCCAGAACCAACTGAAGTAAATATTGGTGTAAATGACCGCCCTGGTATTCTCGTAAGTGGACATGATTTACGTGATTTTAAAGAATTACTGGAACAAACTAAAGGTGAAGGTATTGATATTTATACACATGGTGAAATGTTACCTGCTAACTCTTATCCAGAATTTAAAAAGTATGATCATTTTATCGGTAATTATGGGAATTCCTGGTGGAAACAGGATGAAGAGTTTGAAAAATTCAATGGCCCAGTATTAATGACTACAAACTGTTTAACTCCTCCCAAAGATAGTTATAAAAATAGAGTATATACAACAGATGTAGTAGGTTATCCTGGATTAAGTCATATTGAAGACAGAGATGATTTTTCTGACACTAAAGATTTCTCAAAAATAGTAGAACATGCTAAAAAATGTGATTCTCCGGAAAAACTCGAAGAAGGTTCTATTCCTGGAGGATTTGCACATAATAGTGTTTTAAGTATTGCAGACAAAGTAATTGAAGCAATTCAGGCCGGAAAAATCAAAAGATTTGTAGTTATGGCTGGTTGTGATGGTAGATTTAGTTCTCGTAACTATTATAAAGATGTAGCAGAAGAATTACCTGAAGATACTATTATTTTAACAGCTGGCTGTGCAAAATATCGATATAACAAACTTGACCTTGGAGATATTGATGGAATTCCAAGAGTGCTCGACGCAGGTCAGTGTAATGATTCCTATTCACTGGTAGTAATTGCCCAAAAATTAGCTGAAGCAATGGATATTGATGATATTAATGAACTTCCAATATCCTATGATATTGCCTGGTATGAACAAAAAGCAGTTACTGTTCTTCTAGCTCTTCTCAGTCTTGGAGTAAAAGGAATTAGACTAGGACCTACACTTCCTGCTTTTGTTTCAGATAATGTATTAAATGTATTAGTTGATAAGTTTGATATTAAACCTATTGGTGATGTAAAAGAAGATGTTGAAGCAATGATGGCCGGTAACTAATTTAAAATATATACAAAAAAAATACTTAACGGGAGGTAGGCTACCTCCCGTTTTTTATATTTACCTATTATTTTTTGTTATTTCATACCATTTTTCCTGTTCTATATTATTAGCAGATTTCATTTTCTTTAATTTTTGATATCTCATTTCTCTTTTCATCTTATGAAAATTCTTTAATCTTTCTTCTTTTAAATCACCATCTTTTATTGCTTTTTTCACAGCACAACTTGGTTCATGAGTATGAGTACAGTCATTAAATTTACAGTTCTTTGATAAATTTTTGATATCTTTAAATGTACTGGTAATTCCACTTTCATTATTCCAAAGCTGAATTTCTCGCATACCTGGTGTATCTATAATGACCCCTTTATCTGGAATTATATTTCATACTACCTGATATTTCTGCATTTTTTTCTCCATATTCAGTTAACAATTTATATATTTTATTATAATAATTATACCTTAGAAATGGCTGGTGGTCAATGAAAAAAAGGATTTTAATATTTTACATGGAAAGTTTATATAGACTCTACTTTAAAAATCTATATTTCTAAGGAGGCTTAAAATGTTAGCAATAATTAATGCTCAACTTGAAACAATAAGCAATGGTTTGATAAAAGATGGGAAAATTTTGATTGAAAATGGTTTGATTAAAGACCTCGGATCAAATATTAATATTCCGAAATCTGCCAAAATCATAGATGCTGAAAACAATATAGTAACCCCTGGGTTAATTGAGGCTCATTCCCATGTAGGTATAAGTGAAGCTGGTATAGGCCCCAGTGGCCAGGATACAAATGAAATAACTAATCCTATTACCCCCTGGTGTCAGGCACTTGATGGAATAAATATGAAAGATAAAGCCTTTGAAAACTTTAGAAAAGCTGGTATTACTTCAGTAAACGTTTTACCTGGTAGTAGTAATATATTTGGTGGAAAAACTACAGCTTTAAAATGTAAAAATACTATAGTAGATAAAGCAATAATTAAAGAAAATACAGGTATGAAAGCTGCCCTAGGAGAAAATCCAAAAATGTTATATGGGAAAAATGATAAATCTCCTGCAAGCAGAATGGGTAATGCAGCAATTATGAGAGAAACTTTAACAAAAGCAAATAATTATTTAAAAAAAATTAACAAATCAAATAAAAATCAGGATTCTCCTGACTATAATCAAGAAATGGAATCCTTGCTTCCATTGTTAAAAGGAGAAGTACCTCTCCGTATACACTGTCATAGAGCAGATGATATTGCAACTGCTATAAGAATATCAGAAGAATTTAATATTAATTATACTTTAGAGCATATTACTCAGGGTCACCAAATTATTGATTTTCTAAAAAACAAAAATACTTCTTTTGCAATTGGACCCACAATGCGTTATGGATCAAAAGTGGAAAATAAAGAGCGTAATTTTCATACCCCTCTTTTAGCTGATAAAAATAATTTGCAATTTTGTTTAACTACAGACCATCCAGTTGTAGCAGGTCATTATTTAGCAATGACTGCAGGATTAGCAGTTAACTGGGGAATGAAAAGAAAAACTGCTCTCAAATCTATAACTTTAAATGCTGCCATACATATTGGTGTTGAAAATAATATTGGAAGTCTCGAAAAAGGTAAAGATGCCGATCTGGTTATCTGGTCTGGTGATCCTCTTGAATTTACTACTTATGCAGATTTAACTATTATTGATGGTGAAATTGTTTATCAGAGAGGTGAAAATTATGAAATTAATTAAAGCAGGAATTATTTATACAGGTACAAACCAAAAAATTGAAAATGGTGAAATTCTAATTAATGAAGATGGTAAAATAATTGAAGTTGGAAAAAATATTAAAACAAAAAATATAAATACAGATAGTCTAGATATTATTGATTATACCGATAAAGTAATTACGCCAGGGTTAATAGATCCTCATTCACATATTGGAATGTGGGGAGATGGTGAAGGACCAACAGCCTATGATGGTAATGAGATACCCAATCCGATTAATGGTAATATCAGGGCTTTAGATGCAATTAATCCGCAACAAAGAAGTTTTGCTGGTGCTCGTGAAGGGGGAATAACTACTGCCCAAATAATTCCAGGTTCAGGTAGTCCTATCTCAGGTCTGGCCGTCACTTTAAAAACCAGTGGCAATATTGTAGATAAAATGCTTATAAAGAATCCCAGTGGATTAAAAGGTGCTCTTGGTGAAAATCCCAAAAGAGCTCATGGTAAAGAACAGAAGCAATCTCCAGCATCTAGAATGGGAAATGCTGCTTTAATACGCAATTATTTTCAGGAATGTAAAGAATACAAAAATAAAAAGATAAAAGCTAAAAATAATAATAAAGAATTTGATTTAGATCCTAAATATGAATCAGGTCTAAAGGTTTTAAATAAGGAGATTCCTTTTAGAATACATGCCCATCGCCATGATGATATTGTTACTGCTATTAGAATTTCAAAAGAGTTTGATTTAGATTTCAGTATAGAACATTGCACAGATGGTCATTTAATAGCAGATTATTTAGCTGAAGAAAATATATGGGCCTCCGTAGGACCGGGACTTGGAGTTGCAAGTAAGGTTGAAACAGCCGAAATAACTGATGAAAATCCTGTGATTTTATATAAAAATGGTGTTAATGTTTCTTTAATGACAGACCATCCTTTTCTAAATTGTAGATATTATATGGCCTATGGGGCAACTGTCCATAAATATGGATTAAGTAAAGAAGAAACTTTAAAACTAATGACTCTAAATCCTGCCAAAATGTTAGGTATTGACAATAGAGTTGGTTCTTTAGAAAAAAATAAAGATGCTGACTATTTAGTTTTAAATAGGGAACCATTTTCTTATAAAACAAAAATTGAGAAAACTTTTATTGAAGATAAAGAAGTTTATAATAGAAAAAACATAAATTGGCTATAAAACCAATTTAAAAAAAGGGCAAATAGTTTAATAAACTACTTGCCCTTCTAAATTTTAAGCACTTTCTCTAAAACCTTCTTTTACAATTCTTTTATGAGATTTATAAGAATATAAATACCATCCTGTTAATGAAACAAATACTACTGCTCCAAATATATTACCTAAAGTCACCGGGACAAGATTTTTTAATATAAATGTTTGCCAGCCTGCATTTAAAACTGTACCTGAATAAGATGCAGTATTTCCAATAAATAAACCTGCCGGTACAAAAAAAGTATTAGCTATACTATGTTCAAATCCAATTGCTACAAATGTCATAATTGGCCACCAAACAGCAAATATTTTCCCAATTAATCTATCAGTGGCAAAAGACATCCAGATTGCTATCCCTACCAGCCAATTACATCCTACACCACGCCAGAAAGCTTCAATCCAAGTCATATTTATTTTATTATTTGCTAAATTCACTACATATGAAGCCTGAGGTTCTGCACCTAAAATACCAGAAATACAGGCAAAAAAATATGCTACAAATAAGGAACCAATTATATTACCAAGAAAAACAAAAAACCAATTTTTAAAGACATTTTTTAATTTTATATCACCATTTAACCAGGCTAAAGGCTGAGTTGTCATATTTCCAGTTGCAAGTTCTGAACCTGTAAAAATAATCATTATCAATCCTACAGGAAAAACCGCAGCAAAAAATAATCTACCCATACTTCCCCAGATATCCTTTGGCAAAGATGCTACAATTCTTATTGCTACCAGTCCACCTAAAGCTATAAAAGCACCTGCTAAAAAACCTAAAATCAAACTATTTACTATAGTAATTTCATCTTTTTTCTTTCCAGCTTTAATAAGTTTTTCAACTATCATTTCTGGTTTTTTAACTTTCATTAATATCACCTTTCCTATAATAGATATTATTTCATTTATTCCTTGTTAATTATATCACAAATGAAATAATTTTACCACCCCCTATTTTTTATGATATAATAATATAAAATGAAAGGTAGGTGAAAACCGTCTGCATTTATGACGGGATAATTATCGGAAATAATAAAGATCTTTATAAAATAAAAAATCAGCAAGAAAAAGCTATTTTAATTGGTAAAGTTAAAAGTTCTGTAGAAGAATTAAATAAATTGGCTAAAACTGCCCAAATTCAAGTTTTAGGCAAATTATTACACAGTCGCAAAAAAATAGATGCAGCTTATTATATAGGTTCAGGAAAATTAAAAGAATTAAAAAATACTGTTGAACATACTTCTGCAAATTTAATCATTTTTGATCATGAATTAACACCAGCCCAACATCGAAATTTAGAAGAAGATTTAGAAACAAATGTTATGGATAGGACACAATTAATTTTAAATATCTTTTCTCAACACGCACATACAAAAGAAAGTAAATTACAGGTAGAAAAAGCCCAACTAGAATATTTATTACCACGGCTAACTGGTAAAGGTGAAGAACTTTCGCGTTTAGCAGGTGGAATTGGAACCAGAGGACCTGGGGAAAGTAAACTTGAAACTGATAGAAGACGTATTAGCAAAAGAATTCATAATCTTGAAGAAAAATTAAATAAAGTTAAAAAAAATCGAGAAATACAACGTAAAGAACGAAATGATCCTCTTGTCGCTCTTGTTGGATATACTAATGCTGGAAAATCCACTCTTATGAATTTACTAACCGGATCTAACAATGAAGTAGCTAACAAATTATTTGCTACTCTTGATTCTACCTTAAGAAATATGCAACTTCCTAATGGTAGAGAAATTATATTAACTGATACAGTAGGATTTATAGATAATTTACCTCATCAATTAGTTGCTTCTTTTCGTGCTACTTTAGAAGAAATTAAAAAGGCAGATCTCATATTACATGTAGTTGATAGCAGTAATCCTCAGGCTGAAAAACATATTAAAGTTACCAATGATGTTTTAAAAGATATGGAGGTAGATGATATAGAAAAACTAATAGTATTTAATAAAATTGACAAATGTCAAAACGGTGATCTCAAAAGTTTAGAATTACAGTATCCTGATCACCTATCTATTTCTTCTTTAACAGGAGAGGGAAAAGATAAACTATTAGAAAAAATAAAATCTATTTTAGAAAAAAGTTTAGTGAAAGTTAATCTTAAACTACCTTATAATAAAGCTAATTGGATAGAAAAAATTCATAATAAAGGCCAGGTAATTGAAGAAAGTTATTCAAAAAATAACATTTACATCAAAGCCAAAATTCCCAAAAAATTTGAACAAATTCTATCTAAATTTAAAATAGAAAAATAATTTCTTTTAACATTAATAAACCCTGAATTCGATTTAGAATTCAGGGTTTATTAATTAAACTTAACTTATATTTTAATTTAGTAATTATTTGAACTTAATCTAATAGATGACAAGCAGCATAATGTTCATCACCATAATCTTTAAATTCAGGTTCTTTTTCACTACATATATCCATTGCCTTTGGACAGCGTGGGTGAAAACGACATCCAGATGGTGGATCTACCGGACTAGGTACATCTCCTTCTAAGATTATTCTTTCCTTATCATAGGTTGGATCTGCTATTGGTATTGCTGATAGTAAAGCCTG
>Ga0102941_1000325_pt1 | contig 21930 bp, 17 predicted proteins | sample SalPonR2_C_D2_MG_FD_79281 | JGI IMG/M metagenome (GOLD analysis project Ga0102941, IMG submission 79281) | Salt pond soil microbial communities from South San Francisco under conditions of wetland restoration - Salt Pond MetaG R2_C_D2_MG | ecosystem: Environmental > Aquatic > Marine > Intertidal... | reverse complement strand
CTCCGATAAGAGAAAGGTCTTTAGCTTCATTAGTTTCATACTCGCCATTTACTATATTCATACTATCTCCCTGAGCTAGATAATGTAATCTTATATCAGAAAAATTACTTTCACCATTAACTTTCATATCTCTTAAATCAAGTATAATAACTCCACTTTCTCCATAAACACTAACTTCATTACCATTAATTAAAGCTGCAGTATTTTCATCTACACCAATAGCAAATTCACTTTCAGTATAATTAGCAGCTCGTATTAATCTTCCTAATCTACCTCTTTTTATAAAATGCTGATCAACTATTCCTTTATTAAAAAAATCAAAACCATTTCTTATAAAAACTCTATTATCATCTGGATTAGAATAATTATCTTTATTAGTTACTCCATCAAGTAAAGAAGCTAAACTTTTCCCCGCCCCAATCATTGGATCAGACATAATAGCTGTACCAGCACTTGTTCCTCCAACAACTCCTCCATTATCAAAAACTTCATAAACTGCCTTTAAAAGAGGAGTAGCTTTAGCATTATCATTAACTAAAGAATCAACATGAAGATTTTGATTACCACCATTAAACCAGATAGCATCAGCACTTTTTACTTTTTTAATGTTTTCTTCATTATAAGCTGCTTTTTCTGCATTATCTATGGCAATAGGTATAAAAACAGGTTTGAAATCATATTTTTTAAAAAGATTTTCCCAACTCATATATTTTTCTGTGTCTTGATAATATTCCTCTTTAGCTTCATCTAAACTTCCCTCAGCTGAACAAAATACAGCTACTACAGGACTATCTTTAGAAGTTGCATCATAAAATCCTTGCCAGAGATTTTCATTCCCATCCTGTAAAGCGCCTCCACCTAAAAATATCTTACCATCTGCTAAAACTGAAAAATTAAAAACAAAAAGAACAAGAATTAAAATAGAGAAAATTTTGAATTTCATTATATTACCCCTTTCTATAATAATTTGCAAGTAATATAATGCATAATTTATTCCATATTTTCCCTGATGAATATTTTTCCTTCCTCAGATAAAATAGTTCCATGCCCTCCTCTTTTACATATAATTAAACCTTTATCTTCTAATTTTTCTAATCTATTTCTTATTTGATATTCAGAAAGAGCATATTTACTATTTTCTAACTCTTTTGCAAGGCTTTTTCTACCTACAAGTTTAGCATCTTTTCTCATTTCATTTATTTTATTTAACAGTAATTTCAATTCATCATTTAATTGATATTGAACTTTCTTGTTTTTTATGGAATTGTCATTTTCACTTAAAATTTCCTTTTTATCCAAATTACTACTATTATCTATATATTGAAAAAAATCTCTGGCAGGTATATCTTTTTTAGTTAATTTTTTATTATCGTCACTAACGGCTAACATATAACTAATAGTATTTTTTAATTCTCTTACATTACCATACCAATTGTAATTAAGAAGATCATTTTTTACCTCATCTTCGATTTCTATTTCTCGTGCATTTTCTATTTTTATAAAATAATTTAAAAGATCAACAATATCTTCTTTTCTTTCGCGCAGGGGAGGAATTTTTATATATCCCATTTTAAGTCTATAATAAAGATCTTCTCTAAACTCATTATTTTTTACCATTTTTCCAAGATCCTTATTAGTTGCAGCGATTATTCTTACATCAATTGTTTTTATTTCATTCCCTCCTATAGGTAAAATTTCTTTTTCTTGAATCACTCTAAGTAACCTTGCTTGTACTTTTGGAGATATATCACCTATTTCATCAAGAAAAATACTACCTCCATTAGCCTGTTCAAAAAGACCTTTTTTTCCACCCTTTCTTGCTCCAGTAAAAGCTCCTTCCTCATAACCAAATAGTTCACTTTCAACTAATTTATCAGGAAGTGCACTAAAATTAACCGCTAAAAAAGGGCCTTTTTTTCTCTGTGATTCATTATGGATAGCACTTGCAAAAAGCTCTTTACCAGTTCCACTTTCTCCTTCGATTAAAATAGTTAATTCAGTATTAGCAAGTTTTCTGGCTATATTTTTTACTCTTTTTGTTCTAGAGCTAGATCCTATAATATCATCAAATTTGTGTTTGGCATAATAACCTTTATTAACCAAACTTCTTTTTAACTTATTACTATTAGCTAAAGTTTCTTCAACATTTTTAAAAATAGCTATTATAAAATTATTTTCCGAAATATAAAATTTATTAACTGATAATTCTTCTTGTTCAAAATTAAATATTTTCTTTTTTTCTTCCTTTATATTCATTAAAAAAGAAATTAATTCTTTTTTATATAAAACTTCTTGAAGATTTCTCCCAACAAAATTTCTCTGGCCCGCATCTAATATTTTTTTTACTTTTTCAGTAGCTACACTTATTCTTCCATCAAGATCATATACCAAAAGAGCTTCATTAATTCCATTAATGACCATCTGTAAATGTTCATTAAGATCAGAAATTTTTTGTACAGAGCTTGCAAGTTTTTTAGCTAGCTTAATTATTTTTTGAAGATATTTCTGAGAAAATTGACCAGCTTGATGGTTTAAAACATCTAAAGTGTTCATTATCCTAATCATAGTTGTAAAATCAATAATTCTGGGACCAATATTATAAACATTTTTTATGAAATCTGGTACTTTATCCACCTCACCAGGGGTTATAGCATAATCTGCTTTATAATCTTTTTCTATTTTAATTCCAGGATAATAAGGTTTTAAAGAAATATGATCAATTCCTATTTTGTGTAAGGCTTTAATTCCATCCTCAGCTGTCTTTTTAGTATCATTAACAAAAAGAACTTTACTGTCTTCTGTAAGAAAAAGCAATTCATCTAAAGAATCATAACTAATAGTTCTTTTTGCAGTTATTATTTCTTTTGCTTTTTTAAGGTAATTTAAATCTTCTAATTCATTTTTAGCTATTTCACTCGAAACAACTATTACCCCTCCTGGTTTTTCATTAGGTAAACCCTCGTCAATAGCATAACTTAAAACATTAATTTTGTCAGGAAGATATTTTTTGAGTTGTTTTTCAAGTGCTAACCTAGTCTGTTCAGTACCAGCAATTAATGTCAAATTTTCTTTTGAAATAACAATCCCCCCTGATTTTATATTAATAATCCCGCCAGTATGATCTGACGGGATTAATTAATAATAAAAATTTTGTATTAACCTAAAATCTTATCTCTAAACATCTGGTTAACCATCTGTGGATTGGCTTTACCTTTTGTTTCTTTCATTATTTGGCCAACCATAAAACCAATAGCCTTATCTTTACCATTTTTAATATCTTCCACAACTTCTGGATTTTCTTCAATAACTTTATCTACAAGCTCTTCTAATTTATCTTCATCACTTATTTGTTTTAATCCTTTTTCTTCTACTATTTTTTCTGGCTCTTTACCAGTTTCAAACATTTCTTCAAATACTGTTTTAGCTATTTTATTACTAATTGTGCCTTCTTCCATTAAATTTAACATACTGGCCAATTTTTTACCTGTTATTTTACTTTCTGCTACTTCAATTTCATTTTCATTAATAAGACGTAAAAACTCACCCATAATCCAGTTACTTACTTCTTTAGGATCATTAAATGATTCTACTCCTTCTTCAAAAAGATCAGCCAGAGCTTTATTATCAGTTAAAACTTCAGCATCATATTCTGGAAGATTATATTCTTCCACAAATCTCATCTTTTTTTCCAAAGGAAGTTCCGGAATGGTTCTTTCTATTTCTTCTATCCAATTTTTATCTATTTCAAGAGGGGCAAGATCTGGTTCAGGAAAATATCTATAATCATGAGCTTCTTCTTTACCTCTCATAGAAATAGTTTTCCTTAAGTCTTCATCCCAGGTTCTTGTTTCCTGATCAACAGCTTCTCCTTTTTCTAACAATTCTTTTTGTCTTTCTATTTCATATTCAAGACCTTTTTCAACAGCTTTAAAAGAATTCATATTCTTTAATTCTGTTTTAACTCCAAATTCTTCCTGACCAAACGGACGAAGTGAAACATTGGCATCACATCTAAGTGAACCTTCTTCCATATTACAATCTGAAATCCCGAGATATTCCATTGTCTTTTTTAATTGATCAAGATATTTTCTTGCTTCTTTTGCTGAACGCATATCCGGCTCACTTACTATTTCAATTAAAGGTACTCCGGTTCTATTATAATCAACCAAACTACCACTGGATTTATCTATTGTACCTTCATGAATTAGTTTACCTGCATCTTCTTCTAAATGAACTCTGGTTACCCCAAGTTTATGAAGTTTATCTTCATCTTCTTTTTCAATCTCAATATAACCATTTTTACCAATTGGCAAATCATATTGTGAAATCTGATAAGCTTTTGGTAAATCAGGATAAAAATAATTTTTTCTATCAAATTTACTATATTCACTTATCTCACAATTTAGAGCTCTACTGGCCATAATTGCATAATCTACAGCTTTTTTATTTAAAACCGGTAAGGTTCCTGGCAAACCAAGACAGACAGGACAGGTATGAGTATTAGGTTCTCCACCAAACTCTGTACTGCAGTCACAGAATATTTTTGATTCAGTATTTAATTGAACGTGTACTTCCAACCCAATGACTGTTTCATATTTTTTTGACATCATTACACCTCCAAATTATCAGGACGCAAATCAAGATCGAGTATTTTTTCTAATGTATATGCAGCCTGTAATATCTTACCTTCTCCAAAATGAGGACCTATCATCTGTAACCCTATTGGTAAACCTTTGCTATCAAAACCAGAAGGTATAGAAATTGCTGGCAACCCTGCTATATTAACTGGAACAGTAAATATATCCTGATGATACATCTCCAGAGGAGTTTGCTCAGAATCTAATTCAAATGCTGTTGAGGGTGATGTAGGTGAAATAAGTAAATCATAATCTTCAAATACTCTTTCAAAATCTTCTTTTATTAAGGTTCTAACTTTTTGGGCTTTCAAATAAAATGCATCATAATAACCAGAACTTAAAGCATAAGTTCCTAATAAAATTCTTCTTTTTACTTCATCACCAAAACCTTCACTTCTGGTATTTTTAAACATTGTTTCTATATCATCAGCTTTTTCACTTCTCTGACCATAACGAACTCCGTCATAACGAGCAAGATTGGAACTTGCTTCAGCAGGAGCTATAATATAATAGGCAGCCAGTGAGTATTCAGCTGATAAAAGATCTACCTCTTCTACAACTGCTCCAGCATCTTTAAGTTTTTCAATTGATTCTCTAATATTTTTTTCAACTTCCTCGTCTATATCTAAATCAAAATACTCTTTAGGAATTCCTATTTTCATACCTTCTACATCTTCATTTAAAAATTTAGTATAATCAGGTACTTCTCTATTAACTGAAGTAGAATCTTTAGGATCATGCCCGGAAATAGCATTCATCATTAAAGCACTATCTTCAACATTTCTAGTAAATGGCCCAATTTGATCTAAAGAAGATGCAAAAGCAACAAGTCCATAACGTGACACTAATCCATAAGTTGGTTTTAAACCAACAACTCCACAAAATGCAGCAGGTTGTCTGATAGAACCTCCTGTATCAGAACCTAAAGCAGCAGGAACTTCACCAGCAGCAACTGCTGCAGCAGAACCCCCACTCGAACCTCCAGGAACTCTATTTATATCCCAGGGGTTTTTAGTTTTTTGAAAAGCAGAATTCTCTGTTGATGATCCCATGGCAAACTCATCCATGTTAGTTTTTCCTAAAATATTTGCTCCAGATTCTTTTAATTTATTAACTACTGTAGCATTATAAGGGGGATTATAACCTTTTAAAATCTTAGAAGCACAGGTTGTTTCTCCCTCAGTAAAAGACATATTATCTTTTATAGCTACAGGTATATTTGCAAGCAAACCATTGTCATTTTTTTCATTATCTTTTATCTGATCAGTTAGTTCTAAAAATGATTCAATTTTCTCATCAACTTCTGAAATTCTTTTTTTAAAAGTTTCATTAATTTCTTTAGCAGTAATTTCTCCAGAACTAAGTTTATTCTTTAATTCTGAAATACTTAAATTATATAATTCCAATTCATGTAACCTCCTTTGATATTTTTTACTCTTCTTCACTCATAATGGACGGTACTTTAAATTGATTTGATATTTTATCAGGTGCATTTTTTAATGCTTCTTTTTGATTAAGTGATTGACCAACTTCATCTTTTCTCAAAACATTTTTTAAAGGTACAGGATAGGCAGTCGGCCTTACATTTTCAGTCTCAAGCTCATTTAATTTTTCAATATAATTTAGAATCTCTCCTAATTCTTCTGTAAATTTTTCCTTCTCATCTTCACTTACTTCAAGATTAGCAAGATCACAAATTCTTTCTACTTCTTCTTTATTTATCTCTTTTGTCATATTTACCATCCTTCCTCTCATTATTTTCATCAAAATAAGAAGCTAACAAATCACTGGTTACAAAAATATGATTTGTCAAAGAAAAACTCAATGCCACAAAAACTATTATAGCTAAAATAGAATAAACTCTACCAACAATATGAGCAGCTAAACCTAATACAGCTATTAAAATCCACACTGTAATACTAAATCCAAAAAATGTTTTAAACTGTGAAATAATTGGTATCAAAGATTTAATATCTTTTTCTTTTAGTTTATTTATAAACCATTGAGTTAAAAATAATAAAAACAACTGTACTATAAAAGCAACTAAACCAGCTACAAAATGTGCACTATCAACTACAAATAAAATTCCAACAAAGGTTAATGACAAAAGCGGAAATAATTTGAGCAAAATTTCACCTCCAGGCAAAATCATTTATTCAAACAAACTATTAAATCCTTTTTCATCTAAGATTTCAATCCCTAATTCCTGAGCCTTATCTAATTTTGAACCTGGATTTTCACCTGCAACAACATAATCAGTCTGGCTACTCACACTTGAAGTAACTCTTCCACCGGCATTCCTCACTTTTTCACTTGCTTCAGCTCTAGTATAATTAGAGAGTCCACCAGTAAATACAAATCTTTTATCTGCTAAAAAATCAGAAGCTTTTTTGGAGGCTTCTTCCTGAAGTTTTATTCCAGCTTTTCTAAGTTTTTCAATCACTTTTTGATTATGTTCTTCAGAAAAGAAATGAACTATACTCTCGGCAATAGCAGGTCCTATTTCATTTATATTTATTAAATCTTCCTCATCAGCTTTAGCCAGTGAAGAAATAGAATGATATTTTTCAGTAAGTAATCTGGCTGTTCGCTGACCTACATATCTAATTCCAAGTGCATATAACAACCTATTAAAAGATCTATCTTTACTTGCTGAAATTGCAGTTAAAATATTATTTGCTGATTTTTCAGCTATTCTCTCAAGTGGTAAAAGATCTTCTTTTTTTAAAAAATATAAATCTGCATAATCTTCAACTAAATCATTTTCTATAAATTGATCAATCAGAGATTCACCAATCCCATCAATATTCATTGCATCTCTTGAGACAAAATGTAAAATACTTTCCCTTCTCTGGGCAGGACAGGCTATATTTGTACAACGCAAAACTGCTTTACCTTCTTCTCTGACAGCTTCACTCCCACAAACCGGACAATTATCAGGCATTTCAAATTCCTTTTCACTGCCATCTCTCTTATCTTTAATTACCTTTATAACCTCAGGAATTATATCTCCTGCTTTCTGAATAAGTACTTTATCCCCAATCCGGACATCTTTACGCTTTAATTCATCTTCATTATGAAGAGTGGCCCTACTAACTGTTGAACCATCAACTTCCACCGGGGATAAAATTGCTGTTGGAGTCAGTGCTCCTGTTCTTCCTACCGATATTCTAATATCTTCAACAGTAGTTGTTTTTTTCTGAGCTGGAAATTTAAAAGCTATAGCCCAACGAGGACTTTTTGATGTACTTCCTAATTTTTCTCTTAAAGTAAAATCATTAACTTTTACAACCATCCCATCTATTTCATGATCAAGTTTATCACGTTTATCTACCCATTCATTACATATTTCTATAACCTCATCAATATCTTCAGCTTTTTTATACCAGTTATTTTTAAAGCCCAATTTTTTCATATAATTAAGAGCTTCAAGATGAGTACTTATTTCAAGATTTTCATATCTTATCAATGAATAGGGTAAGAAAGATAGTGGTCTTGATGCTGCAATACTGGGATCTAATTGACGAATTGAACCTGCTGCTGCATTTCTGGGATTAGCAAAAGCTTCCTTATCATTATCTAATCTTCTTTTATTAAGTTTTTCAAAATCATCTTTTTTAATAAAAACTTCTCCTCGGATTTCAAGGTCAACCTTTTCATTTAGTTTAAGAGGTATAGAGCCAATTGTTTTCAAATTTTTAGTCACATCTTCACCAATTCTACCATTTCCTCTTGTTGCTCCAAGGTTGAATATTCCATTTTCATAACTTAAAATAGCTGATAACCCATCAATTTTATGTTCAACGATAAAATCAACATCTTTTTTGCTAATATTCGTCTTTCTATAAATGCGGTCAACAAAATCTCTCAATTCCTGAGCATTAAAAGCATTTCCCAGACTAAGCATTTCACTTTTATGTTCAACTTTTTCAAATTCATCAAGAGCTTCCCCACCAACACGTTGAGTTGGAGAGTCAGGACTTTTAAATTCTGGATATTTATTTTCTAATTTTTGTAGTTCATTCATCATTTCATCATATTCAGCATCTGAGATCTCAGGTTTATCTAAAACATAATATCTGTGTTCATGATATCTTAAATTTTTTCTAAGATTTTCTATTTTATTTTTTGCTTCTTCTTTTTTCATAAAAAAACACCTACCTTAAAAAAGACTATACCAATTGAATTGGAGCATATTTTGCCAGCAATCTTTTCTTTTTTCCATCTTTGAATTTAATTGTTAATTCAATTCTTCCTTCATCATCATAAACATCAGTAATTTCTCCAATACCAAATTTAGGATGAACAATTTCTTTTCCCACTTTATATTTATTATTAGAACCACTGCTTCTATCAATTACATTTTCTTCTTTCTTTTTCTCATCACTAAAATCAATATTAATCACATCACTATCATTTATCAAATTATTGTTTGCATATTCAATAAATTTCTCAGGTATCTCATCTAAAAATTGAGATGGAGGATTCATTTCTATATCTCCAAATCTTCTTCTTCTCTTAGCTCTAAGTAAATGCAATTTATCCTGAGCCCTGGTTATTCCTACATAACAAAGACGTCTTTCCTCTTCAAGGTCTTCATTTTCAGCCATTGAATTAGAATGAGGAAAAATACCTTCCTCCATTCCGGCCAAAAAGACTACTGGAAATTCAAGTCCTTTGGCAGAATGAAGAGTCATTAATGTAACTAAATGATTCTCCTCCTCCATATTATCAATATCTGATAATAAAGATACTTCTTCTAAAAATCCTCCCAAGGTCGGATCATCATTTTTACGGAGGTAATCCTCAATAACAGAGAAAAGTTCTTTAATATTTTCCATTCTTTCTTCAGCTTTGTCAAATTTATCATTCTCTAAAGCCTTTTTATAACCACTTTTTACAAAAATATTTCTGGCTAATTCACTTAAAGAAGTTTTTTCAATACCTTCTCTTAATTCTTCCATCATTGAAAAGAAATTTTTAATTCTTTTCTCATAAGCTCCTGTTAAATTTTCTATTTGTTCAGCCTGAAGTCCCGCTTCATAAAGGCTTATATTATAATATTCAGCATAATCCTGTACTTTTCCTAAAGTTCCAGCTCCTATTCCTCTTTTTGGTTTATTAATTATTCTCATTAAATTAATATCATCATCTGGATTATATAAAACTCTTAAGTAACCTAAAATATCTTTTATTTCCATCCTATCATAAAATTTAAGACCACCAATTATCTGATATGGTATCCCAAATTTCATGAACATTTCTTCAAAAGCACGAGATTGGGCATTAGTTCTGTATAATACAGCAAGATCTGAATATTCATATTCACTCTTTACTAAATTCTTAATTTCTTTAGCAACATAACCTGCTTCATCTTTTTCACTACTCGCTTCATAATAAGTTATCTTTTCTCCTGTACCTCTTTGGGTCCATAAGTCTTTTTCTTTACGAAATTGATTATTTTTAATTACATGTTGAGCTGCTTTTAAAATAGTTTCTTTTGAACGATAATTTTGTTCAAGTCTTATTATTTCGGCATCTGGATAATCATTTTCAAAATTTAATATATTCCTTATATCTGCACCTCTAAAACCATATATCCCTTGATCCGGATCTCCTACTACACAAAGATTGCTGTAATTTTCAGCAAGAATTTGAACTAACTGATATTGAGCATAATTAACATCCTGATATTCATCAACAAGTATATATTGAAATTTTTCCTGATAATATTCTAAAACCTGAGGATAATCTCTAAAAAGCTCAACTGTTTTCATTATTAAATCATCAAAATCAAAAGCATTATTATCTTTTAATTTTTGCTGATAAATTGGATAAATTTTTGCTACTATTTCAGAAAAATATCCTCCTACTTCATTTTCATACTCTTTTGGAGTAAGTAATTCATTTTTAGCCTGACTGATTTCATGCAAAACAGCTCCAGGTTTAGTTTTCTTACTATCTATATTAAGATCTTTTAAAATTTCTTTTATTAATTTTTTCTGGTCATTTTGGTCAAAGATCACAAAATTTTTCTTGTATCCTAATTTTTCAACTTCACGCACTAATATTCTTACACAAAGAGAGTGAAATGTACTTATCCAGGGTTCATCTGGTAATCCATTTAATAGATTACTAATTCTATCTTTCATTTCCTCGGCCGCTTTATTGGTAAAAGTAACAGCAAGAATATTTTGCGGAAATACTTTATATTTAGCTATTAAATAGGCAACTCTTCTGGTTAAAACTCTAGTTTTTCCACTGCCTGCACCAGCTAAAACCAGCATAGGACCTTCTAGATGTTTTACTGCCCGTTTTTGTTCTTTATTTAGATCTTCAATAATTTCCTTAGCTTTCAAAATATCACTCCTAATATATTAAATAAATTATAATATTATAAATAATAGCATTTAATTAATTTCTTCTGGTAATTGATTTTCATCTAATGGGTTTGGGAAATATATAAGATGACTTTCACAATTGCAATCACTTGAACCAAATCCAGAAACAATTATTTTCCCACCTAATTCTTCTTTTAAATAAGAAGCAATTTTACATTCTCCCTTTTTATCTACTTTCCAGGTATAATGGTTTTTGACATGTCCCTCTGCCAGAAGATGGTCAACATGCCAGTGAGCTTTTTTACTTACAGCATAATGTCTTTCAATACGAGCTTTTAAGTTTTTTTGAGCTGAACCCGCATAATAATAATATCCTGGAGGAAAAGAAAAAATACCTAAAGCCCCTACCTCTATTTTTTTAGGTTTATGTAAAAATATTTCTAATAAATACACTCCTGAATCATATTCTAAATCAACATTTATTTCCTCACTCACTTTTTTCCCTCCTTTTATACAAGTTTTACACACGTTTATTATTTCTATAAAATCATGGTTATTTCCTGCAATAAATTATTTAGCTTCAATATTTTGAAAACAATAACCCTTTCTTTTTACGATATTACTCCTTTTTATTTTCACCTTTTTGGAAAAAATAGGGCCATCAAGTACTACAGTATGAAATTCACCATTTTCACCACAAACATCCACATCTCTTTTCTCTAATTCATCCATTAAAGAAAAGGTTAATTTTTTTCCTAAAAAACTTTCCGGTAATTTATCTTCTTTTATTACTATAATTTCTGCTTCAAAACCTAATTTTATAAAATTTTCCATAACTTCTCTTCTTTCCATCTTCCAGAGGGGTAATTTAGCTTTTAAATTCTTTTCAGTACATACTCTCTCAACCCATTCTCTATGTTCTTCCAGGTCAATATCTCCAAAAACTCCTGTATCAATTCCTTCATTCTTTAATTTCCCAAGTAGTTTTTTAAAATTTTCTTCATAATTATCCCAGCTTGTATTAGCTGTTATTAAAGGGATAGAAAGTGCTTCTGCCTGCTTTTGTAACAAATCTATAGATAAACCATGAGAACGTGACCTCTCACCATCATCAACAAGCATGGTTAATAATTTTTTTGCATAGCCACCTTCTTCAAGTGCATAATAAAGAGATAAACAGGAATCTTTTCCACCACTCCAGGAAGCAAAAAATGAATAATAACTTTCTTTTATCATCATTTCACCTCAATTTTCTTTTTACATCTATCTTATTCTATCAAAATTAATTTTCTTTGTAAAAAAAAAGAACTACAGGATTTCTCCTGTAGTTTCAATATCGTCTATTATTGAATTTTAATCAACAAAATTATAAATGATTTTCAATAATTCATCTGGCATTTTTTGCTCATAAGCTAAATTGCCTGCTTCTGCCTTTTTAAGAAAATGGTTCACTCCCTTAATAATATTTAATTCTAATCTTTTATCAGGTACAGCAGAGGCCAACATTTTTGCATCTTCTACTCCCACTCGTCCATCATTGCTACCCTGAATAATACAAACTGGTTGATCTATTTCTTTTAATAAAGCTACTGGATCAATATCAAGCCAATCTTTTACAAATTTGGGCTGGGTGGCTAAACTCATATAAGTATCTTTCATTTTATCTGGAATATCATATTCATTTATATCAAAATCACTGTTTGTTCTTATAGCTTTATATAAGTCATCTAAAGCTTCTAACATTTCAGCTTTTGCACCCTTTATCCCGGCTTCTTCATATTGATCTGCTATAGCAGTAATTTGGGTTTTAAAAGTTTCTCCATGTGTATACCCAGAACCTGCAACAAGAATCAAACCATCTAAATCTGCACCTTTTTCAGCAGCCATAATAGTTAACATTGAACCCTCACTATGGCCTAAAACATAAACATTATCTTCTTTTACCTGTGGGTAATTATCTAAATACTCTATAATAGTTATTAAATCATCACGATAATCAAAAAAAGTAGGTGCTTCTTCTTTTGTAAGCTCAGAGCTTTCTCCTACTCCTCTTTTATCATAACGATAGGTCATTATTCCATTTGAACTTAAATAATGGGCAATTTCTTTTAAAGTATTTATTTCACGACCTAAAAGTGGATTATTACCATTTCTATCTGTAGGACCTGAACCAGCTACCAGAATTACTAAAGGAATATCTTTATTAATACCCTCTGGTTTTGCTAAAGTACCAAAAATTTTGTCCCCTTTGACAGGTACTGCTACTTCAGATTCTTTTATTTCGTATTCACCTGTAGCATAATCTATTTCTTCTCTACTAACAACTTTTTCAGAAACTCTATTTAATATAAAAGGAAAATTATATCCTGATTGATGAAAATCACCTTCCATTTTCTCTTCATCAATTTTACCATTAAATTCTACATTACCCTGGAGTTGAGGAACTGTCATAACAATCTCTTCCCCAGTTAATTCTATTTCCCCTAACGGAATTCCAAAAGCACCCTGTTGAGGAATATCAAGAGTACCACCTAAATCACCATTACTTTCGTTAATTTTCACTATAATATTTAATAACTGTCCTGATATATCAATTTCTCCCTCCCATTGACCGATCACTGCTGAATTTTCAATAGCATTAAGCTCTCCACTAAAACCAACTAACATAAACATTATCAATATTATAGCTAAAACTTTATTCATTATTTTTCACTCCATTCTATAATTTTTTTAAAATCCAAAATAAAATTTCCTTTCATTTTCAGAAATAGAAATTCCCAGGCGCGGAGCAAGGTGAATCCAGTTTCCAATTCCACTTTCAAAAATAAATTCTCCACCTGCACTTAATTTTTTATAGTTAAGTGAATCAGAATGATTATAATCTAAAAATATTTTCCCATAGATATCTCCAATAAAGAGGTTAGGATTCCAGCTCCCTTTTCTTATTTCAAAAAGTTTAGAATTATATCCTATACTATATTTATAACCACTTTTAAAATATATATCAGGTATTATCTCCCTGATATCAGTTGGTTTTTTTAATCCATCATATCTTTCAAGACCTAAAGATAATTTGGAATCACTAAGATAATAATTATATTTTCCTTTCAGTACATAATTACTATTTTTAAAATCATAATCTAAATCAATAATAAAATCCTGTAAGGGATATGAAAATTCAAAATCAATACTATTTATATAATTAGAAAAATCAGTACTTAAAGAAGTATTGATTTCTGTTAAACCTTTTTGCTGAGAACGATATAAAGGATAATAAAATTCAATTTCATTTTGTCTTTGGTTTTTATTCAAATAACTATCTATTGATATTCTAAAAGGATTTAAATAATTATTTTCATAATAAATATTATAGCCTCCATAAGGAGATAACAAAATTTGATAATTATTATATCCTAATGGGTCTTCGCCAGTTACAAAAAATGGAATAAATCTAATACCAGGTTTTAATAAATATTTTAAATTTTTATACCCTACCTTTTTATTTTTTTCTACTAAATCAAAATCTTTTTTTATAAAAATTTTATCTTCCCTATTAATTTCTTCATGAACATAGTTAATACCTTTTTTAGATTTATTATAAATTCTCATTCCACTGTTGTAATAAGAAGTAAAATAAAGTTTATCTTTAGTTATTACGCCATTTGCAGCGTAATCACTGTTTGTTAACTTTTCTTTTTTATTTGTTTCTAAATTTAGTTGATAAATATTATCATTTCCTCCATAATTTGCTGTAAATAAAAGATTATCACCATTTAAACTAATCATTTTTTCTGCATAAGGAGTATTGATAATATTTTTGATATTTAAATTTTTATAATTTAAATAATATATATCCCAACTACTGTTTTTTTCTTTACTAACAGTAATTATTTTATCTTTATATTTTTTCATCTCAGTTATTAATAAAGGTATTGAACCTATCATTACTTTCTTATCATCTTCATATTTAATAATTTTAGTGCCAAAATTATTCCTGTCAGTCAAACTATAAATAATTTTTTTATCATTAATAACAACAAAATCTCTAATTTCATCACTTACTATTTTTTTAGTTTCACCATTTTGAAGATTATAACAAAAAAGAGTTGTATAAGTACCATAAGAATCATTACTCAAATTATTAAATCCTTTTTTAGTATCACTTAAAAGGTAATAAAGTTTATCATTTTTAATTTTTAAAGTTCCATAATTATTAGCTAAAAATCTTTTTATAACTTTTTCTTCATTATTTGTTATATCATATTCAATTAGTTTATTTATTTTTCTATAATTAAAATGAGAAACTTGAGTTTTTTCTGTAAGGAAATAATAAATTTTACCATTATTATTAGAAGTTAAATTAGTAATATACCCATTTTCCTTTTCAATTAATTTTTCTCCATTTATTTCCCATTTTTTATTTGTTTTTTCAGCCTGATCTTTCCATTCTTTATAAAGAGTTGCAAAACTACTATCATAAGTTTTTTTAGCTGCCATATCAAGTCCTATCATTGGAAAAACATCTCCTATAAATGGAGACCAAAAATAAGAACCATAAGTATCAAATAAATCTGCCAATTTTTCTTCTCCAAATTCTAAACTTAAGTATTCTATAAATTTTGCTCCATATAAATATTGATAATCTCGGGGAAAATGATTATGATTATAAGTTATTTCACTCAAAGAAGGAAGATTATTGGTTGCACTTTTTGCTTTAAAAATTGCATCATAATAACTACTATTTAGTCTCCCAGTATATCCAGAAAAATCGGATTCACTATAAACAGCTGTTCCTTCTATTAACCAGATAGGAGAATGCAAATTAGGAGATAATAAATTGCCATGTAAATATTGTAAAATAGAACTCATTTCAGAAGTATTAGTTAAGTGTCCTAAATGAGTAAGTTCATGAATAGTTAAAAATTCATACCAATTTTCATATGGTGCTAAACTAGAATTACTTCCAGGAGGATAAGTAAAAATTCCTATTTTATTATTTATGTTATCAGCATAACCATTCGAAAACTGACCTCTATCTTCAACTACCACTACTACCTTTTCTGACAAATTATTACCGGTTAATTTAACTATTTTTTCTTTTTCTTTTTCTAAATAATATATTGTCTCTTTTGCCTGAAAATCATAATTTTCTGGATAAAATACTAAAAAATTATCACTTTCATATTTTTTCCATTCTATTGCTGATACAATATTGGTTCCAATCAAAGAAATTATAAAGAAACTCATAAAAATTATAATTATATAATTTTTATATTTTAAAAAAATATTTTTAAGCTGCATTAAAATCCTCCTAGATATTTACTTTTATTTAATTATATAATATTATACTTCTAAAGTAAATCAGTTGACTATAATCAACTGATCTACTCCTGTTTTCAGGGCCATATTATAAATTGGAGGTGTTGATACAATACTTTCATTAATAAACTCCAACTCTTCTGTTTTTAATATAACTTTATAATCTAAATTTTGTAAATAATCCATAAAATCATCTCTATTTTTTACCTCATTATTTATCTTTATTAAGTTTTTTTGAGCCATATTTTTATTTTTAAATATTATCATTTCTTTTTTATTTCCAAATTTTATTTCTATTATATTTTCTAACAATTTTAAATTCATCCTATTTTCTCCCTTTTAGCTTCATCAGCAAAATCTTTTACCAACTTTTTGGCAACAACAGCTTTAATTAAATTACCCGGGCCATCTACACAACCTTTCTCACAGGCCATACCTTCTAAAAACGAAAACTCAGCCTCATTTTCTTTAATAGCTTCCAGTTTAGTTTTACATTCATCTAAACCCTGAGCTGCTTCAAATTTAATATTATCTATATCAATTTTTTTATTTTCCAAATAACTTTCTATTGCTGTGCTAACCCCTCCACTGTAAGGGAAAATTCTACCAAGTTTACTGGCATCATCTATTTTTTCTCCAGTATCCATTTTTTCTAAATTAATTCCAAAACCGACAATAATACTTACAAGTTCTTCAAAAGTTAATACATAATCTATATTTTCATAAGCTGCAGCCTCAGATTTTTTAGCTATACAGGGACCAATAAAAATGGTCTTTATCTCCTCATTTTTTTCTTTTAAATAATCTGCTGTCTTAATCATAGGAGATACTGTTGTGGAAACATAATTGCTTAATTCTGGATAATGTTCATTAACTAAAGTTTTAAAACCAGGGCAGCAGGAAGTTGTCATTACTTCTTTCCCTGCTTCCATCCTTTCTAGAAACTCTTCTGACTCCTCTTCTACCACCTTATCAGCCCCATAGGCTACTTCAACAACTTCAGTAAATCCTATTTCTTTTAATGCTTTTTTAACCATTTCTGGTTGAACTCTAACCCCAAATTGACCGGTAAAAGAAGGTGCCAGTAATGCTGCTACCTCTGTGTTTCTATTTTTTAATAATTTTAAAACCTGGACAATATAGGAAATATAATCAATAGCTCCAAAAGGACAGGCTACTATACAACTTCCACAATTAACACATTTATCATCATCAATTTCAGCTCTTCTATTTTCATCAGAAGTAATTGCATCTACTGCACAGGCTCTAACACAGGGTCTCTTATTTTCATTTATTGCATTATATGGACAAACTTTTGCACATCTTCCACATTCAATACATTTATCCTGATCTATAAAAGCTCTATTTTGTATAACTACTATTGCATCTTTAGGACAGGCATTAACACATTTATGAGCCACACAATTTCTACAGGCATCTGTTACCATATACTTGTCTATTGGGCAACTATCACAGGCTTTTTCCAATACTTTTACAGCATTATAATCTGCATCAACTTCATTTAATTTACTTGCTAATTTTGATAAAGGAGCTTCCGGATAGTCTTCAGGATCAAACCCTAGGGCCAACTTTATCCTATCTCTGATAATTGCTCTTTCTTTAAATTCACAACATCGATGCCGAGGAGAATCATCATTAATTAACTTTTTCGGTATTTTATCGATTTTTTCTTCTAATTTATTTTCCAATTCCAGTCTTACTAATTCAGTATAAACTCTTCTCCTTATTTTCACAACTTCTGATATAGTATTATTCCCCATTATTTTACCTCCTTTATCTTTATTAAAGGTTTTCTTTTAGATACTTGTCTAATAAATCTCGTAATTTTTCTGGATTTTGTTCACCATATATCTCTCCATCAATTTTTACTACTGGAGCCATCTCACATTTGTCTTCAATACAATGACTTGATTTAAATTCAAATTCATTTTCATACTTATCTGGTAGATTTTTAACCAAATCCAATAATTCTTCTGCTCCCATCAAATGACAGGGAGTCCCAACACATATTTCCACTTGTATTTTATTCATTTTCTAAATCACCTCTTTTGTGTTTTTGTTCACATTTGAATCAAAAATTAATACCATTCAATACTAACTTTTTTATTAAGTTTTTTTAAATAATTAGCTATTCGATCAACAATTTGACTTCTAATCCCTAATTCCAGGGGCAGATTCAAACTTTGATGAGATTCATTCATTGCTCTCCCAACTAAAAAATTGATTTGATCACTTTTTAATAATAATCTTATAAGTTGTGAAGCTCCATCTTTTTTTTCAGGTAGTAATTGCCCCTGTTTATAATCATCCAGAAATTCAAGAACTTTATTTAAAGTAAGCAATCCTTCTGTTACAAGGTCTATACCTTTTAAATAACTGACAGGCGGTATATCTCTATCATGATATTCAAAAGAAGTTTCCAGTTCTTCATCTAATTCCCGTGCTGCTATTTGGGCAGTTGTCCCTCCATTAATCACTTTTTTTCCTGAGGAGTTCATTAATTCTTTTATAACTTCTGGATCATCTTCTTTTTTTTGGGGAGGACCAGATAAAACCGTTACTTCTCTTGTTCGCCTATATTTTACTCCTAAAATAGTAAAATCATCACCTGGTTCTGTAAAATAATAACCCTGACAGATTCCTACCATTTTATTTATTATATATTTTAATTCTTTTTTCTTTTTTGCTACTTTTTCAAGATGATCAGCTACTCCTTCCCAGCCCAAACCAAAATCTAAAAGACCACCAATACCGGCATGAAGAACACCGTCGCTGGCCATAAAAATCATATCAGACCTATCCATTTCAAATTCCGCCTTTTTTATTCTTTTGCCTCTTATTTTGATTTCAGTTGTTTTAATAGATTTTACTTTATTATTTTTTAATAAAAAAGCAGAAGGAGTGTCCATTTCTATTAACTGAACTTTACCTTTATTGTCAATTTTTAAAACAGCTAAGGTTGCATAAGCTATTTCTCTTACCTCACAAATAGGTAGAGTTTCAATAATTGTTGCTATTATTTCTTCTAAAGGTAAGTTTTTATTTAATAGTCCAATAGCAATTTTAGAAGTAAGAGTTGATAATATATTTGCTTTTATTCCACTACCTAAACCATCTGAAAGAACAATAATAGTTGTATCATCCTGTTTTATAACTTCTACATTATCTCCACAAACTTCTTCACCATCTTTAGCAATACTTTTATAAAATTCTTCTACAACTAACTTCATTTAATCACCCTCCTGAATCAATTCAGTTAATTCATAAAGGGCTGATTTTGTTTCAACAGTAGTTTCTCCAAGTAATCCAGCAATTTCCTGGACAATTTCCATTTGCTTATGAACTACATCAGCAGCTTTATCTGCTGCTAATTCTTTCATTTCTCTCATTTCTTCTTTTTGTCTTTCCTGTTCAGTTTGGTCTGTAAAAATACCAATTACAACCCCATATTCTTCTAGAGGAAAAATAGTCTGATCTGTTACAAGATCATATTCTTCATAACTTACTTTTCTATGTTTTATACCTGTATTTTCTTTTAATACTTTTTCAAATAATTCAGGGTCTATAAAGCGAGAAAGAGGTTCTCCAACAGGTGATCTACCTTTTTTATTAAACATTTCATTAGCAACAGGATTAAACTCCTGGATTATAAGATCATTATCAACTACAATAATTGCATTATGAGAAGATTCCACAATTATATCTGATAAAGATTCAGCTTTTGATTTCATATATGGAATACACATTTTTCTTTTTGCCAGTCCCTGATAAACTGCAATAGCTTTTTCGCGACAACTATCATAACCACAACCACCACAGTTAGTTTCATCTTCCTTACTATATTTTCCTATACTTTCTAGAATCTCTTCAATCTCTTCTTCAGAAGGTTCAGGAAAATTATACTTTTTATTTTTATAAATTCTTTCTAAACTTAACTTATCTCTATTAAATTCATTTTTAGCATTATTTCTTTCTATTTTTTCAGCAGTATATTTTTTTATTAACTGTTTTCTTTTGGCTTTACTTAGTTCTTTATCAATAGCAGGACCATTAATACAACCACCTTCACAGGCAAGAAGTTCAATGAAATTAGCATTCAAACTACCTTTTTTAAGGTCATCCAGAACTTCCATGCAATTTTTTACTCCACTCACAGAAACTATTTCTTCCGATTCTAATCCCTCTTCCAAAGCAGCAGTTTTAATTGCCCCTTTTTCTAAAGGATAGGAACTTGCATTTGAAAAACAGGACTCATCAAAAGAAAGCTTTTTTTCTTCATAAGGTGAAATAGATTTTTCTTTCATAAAATCTTTAAGATGATCAAAAGTTAAAACAGCATCAATTTTATATTTTCCTTGATGTGAATCAGCTTCATCAATTTTAGCTATACAGGGGCCTATAAAAACAACTTTTATATCATCTCCATATTTCTTTTTTAATAACTCAGCATGAAGATTCATAGGTGAAATAATCGGTGATAAATAAGGAATAAGTTCTGGGTAATGTTTTTCAACTAGATTTACAACTGCCGGACAACAGCTAGAAATTAAACTTTTAAAATTATCTCTAACTAAATCCTGATATTCGGCTGCAATATATTCAGCAGCTTGAGAAGTTTCAGCTACAATATCAACTCCTAATTCCTTTAAAGCCCCTACAATTCTATAAGATGAATCAAGATTAAAGGCTGCAGCAAAAGAGGGAGCTATAGACACAGCAACTTTTTTATTAGATTTTAAATATGAAGAAAACATTTTAAGCTCATTTCTAGGTACTTTTGCATCCTGAGGACAGACATTTATACATTTACCACAATAAATACATTTTTCATCAATAATTTTTGCCTGATCATCTTCAAAAGCTATTGCTTTTACAGAACACTCCCGAAGACAGCGGTGACAATCTTTACAACTGGCATCATGAACTTCAAGCACACTCATTTTGGCTTCCATTATTAGTATCACCACCTTTATCAACAAATCTATTGTAAAATATTTCACGAGCATTTTCAGGATTAACGCCGGTGATAAATTCACCATCTACAGTTATAACGACTCCATCAGTACATCTTCCCTGACAGAAACTGGCTTTGAGATGAATTTCATCTTCTAAATCATATTTTTTTACCATTTTTTTGAAAATATCTACTACATCATGGGCACCTTTTAGATGACAACTGCTTCCCACACAAATACTTATTTCCATAAAACTGGCCCTCCTTTTACTGTAATCTATAAGAATATATTATTATTGTGAATTACTTCACATTTATTCTAACATTAGACTATATAACTGTCAAGATAATTAGCAAAAATAATTATCCAAACATAAAAAAAGGAACAGTCTTAGCTGCTCCCTCTAAAATCAAATCTATTTATGTCTCTCTCTTAACTCATTTTCTATATCTGAAATGCTTATATCATAAAGAACTAATAAAATAAATAGATGATAAATTAAATCTGCAGTTTCATAAATTATTTCTTCTTCATCTTCATTTTTACCGGCAATTATAACTTCCCCTGCTTCTTCAACTATTTTTTTTCCAATCCGATCTATTCCTTTTTTGAGAAGTGAACTTGTATAAGAATTTTCCTGTGGATTTTCTTTCCGAT
>Ga0102941_1000323_pt1 | contig 22042 bp, 13 predicted proteins | sample SalPonR2_C_D2_MG_FD_79281 | JGI IMG/M metagenome (GOLD analysis project Ga0102941, IMG submission 79281) | Salt pond soil microbial communities from South San Francisco under conditions of wetland restoration - Salt Pond MetaG R2_C_D2_MG | ecosystem: Environmental > Aquatic > Marine > Intertidal... | reverse complement strand
GAAAGCAGTACGGAAAGCAGTAATAAGGGCGGAATAATTTTCTTAAATGGTACAGTACGGGATACCGGCTGCGGAATTCCCGAGGAAGAAAAAAAGTATGTCTTTGATGCCTTCCATCAGGTGGACAGTACCTCTACCAGGCAGTACAGCGGTGCCGGTTTGGGATTGTCGATTGTACACGACCTGGTAAAGCTGCTTGGGGGGAGTATAGAGTTTTCTACCCGCCTAGGCGAAGGGACGGAGTTCAGCTTTCACATACAGCTGGAGAAGGGAAGCGCCTCTTCGGAAAGGGATATCGATTCACCTCGATTTGATAGTGCTCCCCCGGTATTCTATCTCAGCACCGACTCGACCTTCTGTGATATCCGCTGTCGACAATTACAGGCATGGGGTTTGAAGGTAATAACTGAGAAGTCGGGGGGAGAATCTACCGTAAAGCCTGGAAGCCTCTTTATTGTTGAAGATAGGGTAGGGGAATCTCATAGAATTGGTACCCGTCTTGAAGCAGAGGGAGTTCCGGCGGAAAGGATATTGTACCTGGTACGGGATTCACGGGATACACTACAGGAACATGGGACAAGTAATTATTTGTACAGCCCTATTCATAGGGGCAAATTGATAAGAATGTTGCAGGGGCTTTTTGAAGGGGCCGCAAAAAAGAAAGAATGGAAGAATATGCCCTCTACTATAAAGTTACAGGATATTACTGTTTCTCATGACGAGGAAATGGTAATGGAACTCCATGAGCAGATTGCAGAGCTCCGCAACACGGAGGTTGATTCACTGACACCGGAGGGCTGCACACAATTTGAACAGCGAGTTCAGCACACTAGGGAGTTCGCCCAAAAAGTGGAGGATGATAAAACGGCGGCACTCCTATTTAAGCTGATACTTGCGGTTCGGACCCATGATAAGAACAGAATAAAGAAAATGCTGGATGATTCAGCTTTCTCAATTTGAAAAAGCTTTCTTATCAGTGTACAATTGATAGAAACAGCAATTCGCAATGTGAAAAATTTTGGATATTTTTCACATGGCGAATGCTCACATTTTGTTTAAGATAAGTAGTTTATCTTAAAGATGTTGTGGGTATTCTCATTTTTGAAGTCTTATGACTTCCAAAATGAGAATACCTGTGATAGAGAGGTAATTTGATGCGGATTCTTATTGTGGAAGATGATGTAGCCAGCTGTTTTGTATTAAAAAAGTTTGTAGAACCGATGGGTGAAGTCCATGTAGCAGGGGATGGAGAATCTGCCCTGGAAAAATTCATGGATGCCCTGGAGAAAAATTCACCCTTTCATTTGATTTTTCTAGATATAATGCTGCCGAAACTTGATGGACAGGATGTATTAAAAAAGATCCGAATGCTTGAAAGGGACCAGGGCAAAAAGCCTGTCGATGCGGTAAAAGTAGTGATGATGACCGCCTTAAGTGATCCGAATAACGTACTGCAGGCATTTAATGAGGGGCATGCCGATTCTTATCTTGTAAAACCGATAGAATATGTTAAGCTGATTCAGGAGTTGAATAAAATAGGGATAGCGGTGGAATAAAAAATGTCACAACTCAAAGTACAAATTGTAGAAGATGAAGGTGTTGTTGCTCTTGATATCCGCCGTCATTTAGAGTCCTTTGGATATAAGGTAGTCGGCGCGTATGCTTCGGGGGAAGAGGCAATTTCTAATTTTAAAGCCAATGACCCTGATCTAGTGCTTATGGACATCCGTCTACAGGGTGAAATGGATGGAATCGAAGCGGCACAAATTATTCGGGAAAGGTACAACGTACCAGTTATAATCCTCACTGCATACGCGGACGAAAAAACAATCGAACGGGCAAAATTTATCGAACCCTTCGGTTATATTATAAAACCCTTTGAAGAGCGTGAGCTACGTACAAATATAGAAATGGCGCTTTTCCGGCATAAGCTGGAAAAAAAATTACAGGAAAGCGAAGAGCGGTATCGTCGTTTCTTTCAGGAAGATCTGTCGGCGGATTTTGTGGCCGACGCGAAGGGCGCACTGTTGGCCTGCAATAACTCCTTTGTAAAATACTTCGGGTTTAATAGTGCCGAAGAAGTTGAAGGGACCAATTTAAATGATCGATTTCCGGACAAAAACAATGCTATAGAGTTTTGGCAGCAGTTAAGTCTAAATAAACGTCTTGCCCTTCACGAGCTTGATCTACTGCGTGCGGACGGGGAAAAATTGAACCTTCTTGCTAATGTTGTAGCCGATACCGATGAGTATGGGAACATTAGCGAGGTAAAGGGATATTTGATCGATATTAGTAAGCGGAAGAACCTGGAACATCAGCTTCGTCAGGCCCAAAAGCTGGAAGCTATTGGCCGGCTTGCCGGCGGGGTTGCCCACGATTTCAACAATATTCTTACCGTTATTTTAGGTTATAGTACGATAGTTCAGGAAAAGCTGCAGAACAACGATACTTCAATAGAAAACGATGTATCAGGTATTCAAGATGCCGCAAAACGGGCCTCAACTCTCACTAGACAGTTGCTGGCCTTTAGCCGTAGACAAATTTTAAAGCCGAAACAGGCCCATTTGAACGAACTTATTAAAAATCTGGAAAAAATGATGCGGCGTTTGGTAACGGAAGAAGTGGGAATGTATCTGGATCTAAGTGCCGACCCCGATACTGTATGGGTCGATCCCGGGCAAATTGAACAAGTGCTGATGAATTTAATTGTAAATGCCCGTGATGCTATGCCGAAGGGCGGGCGAATCAGTATTAGGACCCATAACTACAAGGTAGAAAGTCCCGAAGCCTCTCCAATGGGGGAAATTCCCCCCGGCAGCTATATATGTGCCTCTGTTAAAGATACCGGGGTCGGCATCGAACCGCATATGCTGAAAATGATATTTGAACCCTTTTTTACAACCAAATCAGAAGAAAAGGGGACCGGCCTGGGCCTTTCCACCGTGTATGGAATTGTAAAGCAGAGCAGCGGCTTTTTGCAGATAGACTCCGAACCCGGCAAGGGCTCTACCTTTTGGATACTCCTGCCGGTTTCACTTAACCCGGGAGAGGTGCCCAAAAGTACACGGGGGGTAGAGCACTCATACTCCGGAACTGAAAAAATATTGGTAGCGGAAGACGAGGAGAGCCTCCGGCACCTGGTAGAGAGAATCCTAACACTGTACGGCTATACCGCATATTTAGCCTCCGCTCCGGATGAAGCCCTTGAAATGGTAGAGGAGGGAGATGAAGAGTTTGATCTTCTGGTTACCGACCTCGTTATGCCCCATATGAGTGGTGAAGAGCTGGCAGAAGGTGTGCTAAGGATCAATCCGAACATGAAGATCATCTATATGTCGGGATATCCCCATAAACATACCCTAAAAAAGGGTGAGACCGAAGAAGAAACAGAAATTCCCTTTATTTCCAAACCCTTTTCTCCTGAAGACTTTGTAAAACTGGTACGAGAAGTCCTGGACGACACCTATAGTGATTAAAGACTGTAATTGAGCTGCTTTATTGATGAATTCCTAATATTAAGCTATAGTAGCCACAATGAATACACCAAAAGAATTTATCCGCAACTTCTGTATAATTGCCCATATAGATCATGGGAAATCGACCCTGGCCGATCGATTTATCGAAAAAGCCAAAATTGTAGAAGCCAGAAATTTTAAAGACCAATACCTCGACAGTATGGACATTGAACGTGAGCGGGGGATAACCATTAAGTCCCAAGCAATTACCATGCCCTACGAAGCCGACGACGGGAACCTTTATGAACTAAACCTGGTTGATACACCGGGGCATGTGGATTTTGCATATGAGGTTTCCCGGGCCATCTCATCCTGCGAGGGGGCGCTTCTTTTAATTGATGCAAGCCAGGGCGTCGAGGCCCAAACCTTCGCAAATATGTACATGGCCGTTGAACTTGACCTTGAGGTAATACCCGTTATTAACAAAATTGATTTGCCCAGCGCCGATGTAGATATGGTGAAGCGGGAAATCGAGCACGATTTAGGACTAGACCCGGAGGAAGCGGTACTAGTGTCCGCAAAAACAGGTGAAGGGGTAAACGATCTTTTGGAGGCCTTGGTGCACCAGATTCCACCCCCCGCCGGGACTGATGATCAGCCGCTGAAGGCCCTCATTTTTGATTCACAGTACGATGCATATCGCGGCGTGATTGTACACGTCCGGGTTTTCGAAGGCACAATGAAAGCCGGTGACGTAATACGGCTCTGGTGGAATAATACCGCCTACACCGTTGAAGAAACCGGAATTTTCAGGATAGGACGGGAGAAGGGGGAGAACCTCAACGCAGGTCAGGTAGGATATCTGATTGCCGGGATAAAGAATATTGACGATATTCGCATTGGAGACACTATCACCAACAATGATCGTCCCTGTGCCGAACCTCAAAAGGGTTTTAAAGAAGTAAAACCGGTGGTCTTCTCCTCCATTTATCCTATCGATACCAACGATTACGAGGAGCTCCATACGGCGATCGATAAGCTCAAGCTGAACGATGCCTCCCTTATCTACGAGAAAGATTCCTCAGCAGCCCTGGGCTTCGGTTTTCGCTGTGGTTTCCTGGGCTTGCTGCATCTTGAAGTAGTGCAGGAGCGGATTGAGCGGGAGTTTAACCTGTCGATCATATTAACCGCCCCCTCCGTACGGTACAAGATCCATCTCAACAGCGGGGAAACCCTGGAGATTGATAACCCCCTTGAGTACCCCGATGCCACCCAGGTAGAGTACGCCGAAGAGCCGTATATTGACGCCGCTATTATAACGCCCACCGACTATGTGGGGAACATAATTCAGCTGTGCCTTGAGAAACGGGGAATACAAAAGGGAATGAACTACCTCGATGAAAAGCGGGTGGAGGTGACCTACGAAATGCCCCTGGCGGAGGTTCTGTTTGATTTTTACGACAAGCTCAAATCGGTCAGCCGGGGGTTTGCCTCCTTTGACTATGAAATCGGCCCGTATAAGCAAACTGAGCTCGTAAAGCTGGATATATTAGTGAACGGTGAGTCGGTAGATGCTCTGAGCCAGCTGGTGCATAAGGATAACGCGGTGGCAAGGGCCCGGACCATTTGTAGAAAACTGAAGGAAGAAATCCCACGACAACAGTTCAAAATACCCCTTCAAGGGTCAATCGGCAACACAATCATAGCCCGTGAGACGATCAACGCCCTGCGTAAGGATGTAACCTCTAAGTGTTATGGAGGGGATATCTCCCGAAAACGCAAACTGTTGGAAAAGCAGAAGGAGGGCAAAAAACGGATGAAGATGGTTGGAAATGTGGAATTGCCCCAATCGGCCTTTGTCTCGGTCCTCAAGAGCGAGGAATAAGCTCTCGTGCCTCTTCAATAACTTTGATGTAATGCCCCGTTGCCACCAGTACCCGTTTCATTAGAGTCGCATCCACCTGCCGTAGGGCCCTCCCGGTTTCGGGAAAATGAAGGAACACATACTCACAACTGTTAATATCTTCGATAAGCCCCGGGACGGCCTCCCGGTCCAGGTGTCCCTGAAGAAAGGCGGTACCCCGGGCATAAATAGAACGAAGAAGCTCCTGTTCCTCCCGCATAAATGTATCTATCCGTTCGCCTTCGGTATAAGCGCTGGAGGGGGCAGGGGCCTGCGCTGTGTTCTCTGCTGTGTCCGCCGCCGGCTGCCTTGTACCCGGCTGCTCTGAACCCGGTAGCTCTTTCCCTGGCTGTCCTGCACCGTGAGTGGAGAAGTACGAGGCCAGCTGCTCTTGCCTCAGCTCCGGTATTCCAAGGGGCAGGCCCCGGGGCTGTAACAAGAGCATCCTATCCAAAAATTGAAATCTCCGGGCGAAATTATCGGCATAGCGCCTTAATGTAGGGGTGGTACGCAGGGGATTACCGTACACATCCACCGCATCCCGGGCTGGGAAAACCCCTTTTGTGGTCCGTGCCTCCATGTCCTCGGGTCCGCAAAAACGGGTGGTCTGCAGTAGATGAAGTTGATGGCGTGGGGTTCCGCGGGTATGGGTGCAGCCGGCGGGAAAAGCGAAGTCGATGCCGGCGACTATAACCTTTGAATTGGTGATAGAAAGGGCCGCATGAACTGCGGTCGTACCCACTGAGCCTAGTGGAGGAAATAGTAGCGGTAACAGCCCGGCATCCTGAAGGCGGTCAAAGAGGGCTGTTTCGGCGAATTTGCCCGCATAAAGATAGATGGAAGATCGAGCCAGCTGGAGGACCCTCGGATAACTGCTGATATCGGCCAAAATGTCGCATTCGATGTGAGGGTGGTGAATAAAATCGTATAAATTGTAAAACTGCGACTCCTGCACAACCACCAGGTCGGGCCTAATTTCATGCTGAAGAAGCGCAGAATAGGCTGTATCAACTGCTATAAGATAGAACCTTTGGCGGTGGGAGCGGATAAAACTAATATGGTGCCCGAGGCTCGGCCCGGCGCCGACCACCAGTACCGGCTTAGCGGTGGAGGGTAAACCGAATTTAAGTCCAGCCTCGGGCCGGGTAAAGAATGCGTAGTTGCGAAAAATATTTTTAATAAAAAGCGGAAGCATATGCATGAGGGTGTATTTATTCTGCCAGAACTGCTGAATTTCTTCCTCCAGAAGCTGAAGAAGGGTGGAATAATCGCGACTGTTCAGGCGATATCCACCATTGAGGGTCAGCAAACGAGCCCGGCGAAACTGTTCAATCCCGATTTCTTCGGTGGTGGACTGCAAAAAACCCTTGATCGAGTCGAGAACATGTTCATCCTTGTGCTCGGAATTGTGATCGGAGGCGAAGGCAAGGGTGCACTGAGGGGTGTCGGAAATATTGGGCCCTAATTGCTCCAAAGTTCGAAGGCTGAGGGCCGCAAGCTGAGGTTCTAGTTCCACCGCGATAATATGAGAACTGGATGGAAGCTTGTTGAGAAGGACCTCTGTTCCGTACCATAGAAGCGGTGAGGCCAGAATATAAAGGGTATGGGGTTCCAGTGTAAACGCGCCGGCCCGTTCTTCCGCTCTTGCTTGGGGAAAACGTCGGCTGTAGAGTTCTTTATTCTTAAATACAATAGAAGTCCCCCCGCTTACCTCGGTCAGCAGGGGGGCCTTGTCTTGCATGTCCACCAACTATTATGAATCAAGAAAATATTTTGAAAAGACCTGCATAAAGTTGTCCTCAAGCTTGTCGGACTGCAGGAAGTGGTTTCTTATTTCTTCTCGCTGGAAGTTCTGCATGATGTAGGAGTGATAATTGGCAATTTGCTTTACTTCTTCTTCCGGGGCCCGGCGCTCATCAAGGAGTTGGGCTACAAGAACCGAGTTGCCGAGCACTAAAGGCTCGGTGAAGTTGTTCTCTTTTACAGAGAAGAGACTTGTAAGGATTCGTTGGTTCGATTGTGCCCGCTGCAATAGGCTGTCTCCATCATTAACAGAACGGATAGGTTTGAGGAAGAAACTCTCTCCATAGTTAATGGGAAAGTATTCGGTTTCAGCCTCCGATACTCGTGCATCCGCAGCCGCTAGTGAGAAGCCCTCTTCTTTTGCATTTGCTACAAAGGTTTCAGCGCGGTTGATAAAGTAGTCCTCCACCTGTCCGCGTTCGTTGCGGATGACGTAGGAACGCACTGCATCCAGTTCTTCATCGTTGGTAAAGTCGGGATTTGTTGGGGGTTCGTCACAACGGTAGATTGCCCAGCCAAAGGATGTTTCAACCAAGCCGGTCAGTTCACCCTGGGTAAGTGAAAAGATAGTATCGGCCTTGTCGCTTTCTTCAAAGGCAGCGGCCAGTTCGTGGTAGCGGACCCATCCCATATCTCCGCCCTTCTCGGCGTTTTCATCGGAAGAATGGTTCTGTGCAAGCTCTTCAAAGCGATCGGGAGATTCCTGTAATTGCTGATAGATTTTCTTAGCTTCGGATTCTTTCATTCGAAGAGAAATGCGGCTGAGGTTCATTTTTCTGAAAAGCCGGGTATTTTCTTCGGCAAAGGACATTACCTCTTCGTCAGGGTAATTGTTGAGGGAAAAGTGTACATACCGAAACTTGCGTTCAGGACTTGCCATACTTTGCATAAACTCCTTCTCTGATTCTGTAGAAGGAATATTTGCGAGGTCTTGGTTCCACTGATCGTGAATTAGATTCTCATTAAAGAGCTCGCGGGTGGCTATTTTTTCTGAATTTGAAGCATTTCGGTAGAGTTCGGCGCTGAACTTTCCGTTTTCCTGATAGGGGCCGTATTTAGCAATAGTGCGGTCGAGTTTTTTCTCGGATATTACCAGCCCGCTTTTCTCCGCCTGTTGCAGAATTGCTGTGTGAACCACCGTCATATCATAGGCGCCCTTCCACACCTGCAGTGCCTGCCACTGATAGTTGTCCGAATTTTGGTCGGACTGACTTTCGATTTGCTCGGCATATGCATCGCGCTGGCGTGAGAAATAGCTGTCCGGTTCGTACTCGATAGGCTCCCCATCGTAGTACCCAAAAATTAGCCTGTCACGGCTGCCCATACCGCCGAAAGCGGGTGCAACGACAAAGGCTACTACCACGATCACTAACACAAGCACACTGAGAACCCACATAACGGGGTGCTGGGTACGCTTCCTCTCGACTGTATTTTGTTCAGAAGCTTTTTTTTCAAGCTGTTTTTTTGCTCGTCGCTGTTCTCTCGAAAGCATGTATGTTCCTTTTATCTATTAAAGTGAAATTTGTTAAAGATTATAAAGCATTTTCAAAAAACAGTACCATGGTAGGCTATTAGTGTCAATTCTGCGGTTTCGATTTTATCCGGTTCTCTTGACATAACAACACCATTTCAGTATAGTGTGCCCTGTTCCTATGGGGGCGTAGCGAAGATGGTTATCGCGCCGGCCTGTCAAGCCGGAGATCGCGGGTTCAATCCCCGTCGCTCCCGCTCTTGTTGTTCAGCCGTACGGCCGCCTCAGTCATCATGCTTTACATAGCTTGGCCGTTCGGTGGAACACATTTAATTACGTGCCTTCAAATTCGGGCTGTAGCGCAGTGGCTAGCGCGCTTGGTTCGGGATCAAGATGTCGGCGGTTCGAGTCCGCCCAGCCCGAAAAATAAAGCGTTGTCCTGCAACGAACTATTTGAGAAGCATCCCTCCGGGGGTGCTTTTTTTTGCCCTTTTGGTGTAAGTTTGGTGCATTGGCCTTTCATATCCTGTATTGTGACTTTCGTTTTAGCCTATATTCTGATAAAATCATGGGAAAGTATTAAAAAAAGAGGGGCTGTGGCAAATAAGAATATCATTATTTTAAATCGTATCCTCTTGAGAAGTCAAACATATGCACTCTATGCGTTGAATTGAAGGCCGTAGGTAAAGCTGGGGTGTTACAGGTACAAAAAATAGAACGAGGATGAACATGGAAAATGGACAACTCAACTGGATAGCTAACTTCATATGGGGCGTTGCGGATGACGTTCTGCGCGACGTTTTCACGCGCGGCAAGTACCGAGACGTTATCCTGCCGATGACCGTTATTCGGCGCCTGGATGTATGCCTGGAGCCGACAAAGCAGGATGTGCTCAAAATGAACGAGCAGTTAGACCAGGCGGGAGTTGCCAACAAGGTCGGGGCTTTGTCGAAGGCGGCTGGTGTGGATGCCAACTACGCTTTCTATAACAATTCTCTGTTTACCCTGCGAGATTTACAGGCCCGTGCGAAACAGCAACAGCTAAAAGAAGATTTTGAAGCCTATCTTGACGGTTTCAGCCCGAATGTACAGGAGATTCTTGACAAGTTTAAGTTCCGTAATCAGATTCCTACACTGATAGAGGCTGATGCGCTCGGTCCGCTTATTGAGAAGTTTCTTAATCCGGACATTAACCTTAGTCCGCATCCGGTCCGTGATGCAGAGGGAAACGTTCGTCTGCCGGGCTTGGATAACCACGCCATGGGGACTATCTTTGAGGAGTTGATTCGCCGTTTCAACGAAGAGAACAACGAGGAGGCGGGGGAGCACTTTACTCCACGCGATGTCGTAAGGCTTATGGCGAACCTGATCTTTTGGCCGATTGCCGATGACATTCTGTCAGCCACCTATCGTGTGTACGACGGGGCTTGAGGTACCGGTGGTATGCTAACGGTGGCCGAGGATACCCTCCGCGACTTGTCCAATAGCCGGGGCAAGGACGTGTCCATCCATTTGTTTGTACAGGAGGTCAATCCCGAGACCTACGCCATCAGCAAGGCCGACCTGCTGCTCAAGGGCGAGGGACAGGGAGCGGATAACATGAAGTTCGGCTCAACGCTCTCCCGCGATGCGTTCCCTGCCGGAGAGTTTGACTTTATGCTATCTAATCCGCCGTACGGAAAGAGCTGGAAGACCGATCTCGACCGTATGGGCGGCAAGAAGGATATGTCCGACCACCGCTTCATGGTGCAGCACGACGGCGATGAATTGTCGCTGATTACCCGCTCGAGCGATGGCCAGCTTCTGTTTCTCGTGAACAAGCTTACCAAAATGGTTGAATCCACCGAGCGCAGCCCTTTAGGAAGTCGGATTGCCCAGGTGCATAACGGTTCGTCTCTGTTTACCGGCGATGCCGGTTCGGGCGAGTCCAACATTCGTCGCTGGATTATTGAGAACGACTGGTTGGAGGCGATTATCGCGCTGCCGCTGAATATGTTCTACAATACCGGTATCGCTACCTACATCTGGGTGCTGACCAACGCCAAGCCCGATGAGCGCAAGTGCAAGGTGCAGCTTATCGATGCAACCCAGATCTTCCAACCGCTGCGCAAGAACATGGGTGCGAAGAACTGTGAGCTTTCCGACCAGCAGATCAAGCAGATCTGTGATATGTTTCTAGCTTTCGAAGAGACCGAGCAATCGAAGATCTTTCCCAATGAGGCGTTCGGGTACTGGAAGATGCGAGTTGAGCGCCCGCTTCGACTGTGCAGCAAACTGACTCGCAAGGCGATTCAAAGCTTGCGCTACGCTTCGGGGGACGAGGAGATCCGCAGCGTCCTCTATGAGGAGTTCGGCGATGCGCTCTTCGAGAACTTTTCGTCGGTGCGCACGCAGGTTGAGCAGATGCTTCGGGATTGGGGTGCCCGCGATGAAGAGGGCTCTGAGGGAGACGACGGAAATGATTCACCGAAGCCAACTGCCATTCCCGAAAAGAAACGCAAGAAACTGCTCAGGGCCGACTCCTGGAAGCGAGATAAGAAGCTTTATGATGCCGCCCGCGCATTAAAAGAGGAAATCGGAGAGGATCTCTACACAGATCACAACCTTTTTCGCGAGGTTGTAAGCGATGCTTTGAAGAAACTGAGTATAAAGTTGTCCGCCGCCGAACAGAAGGTTATTCTTAATGCTGTCAGTTGGCGGGCGGAAGACGCATCTCCGGTTATAAAGAAGGTCCATACACATGGCAAGGCTGAGGTAGATCCCCAGCGCGGTTTGTATGAGATTGATGTTGACGGCAAAACTGTTGTGGTCGAATACGAACCTGACAGCGAGCTCCGCGACAGCGAGCAAGTACTGTTGATGGAGGAGGGCGGCATTGAGGCATTCTTCCGCCGCGAGGTTCTGCCCCACGTACCCGACGCCTGGATAGATGATTCGGCCACGAAACTCGGCTACGAGATATCCTTCACCCGTCACTTCTACAAGCCCCCAAAGATGCGTTCGCTGGAAGAGATAAAGGCCGACCTTCTGGCCCTCCAGGAAGAAGGCGAAGGGCTGCTGGAAGAGATTGTAGCTCCGTCGGGAGGCGATCAATGAAGAAACTGATATTCATAAGCAGCGTTCAGAAAGAATTTGCCGATGAACGTCGACGAATATGACTTCACAGGAAAGGGGACATAAAGGGGACAAACGGGTCTTCAGACGTGGCGAAAACCAGCACTACAAGGAAGAGAGAAAAGAAATGAGCACTGAACTGCAACCCTACCCTGAGTACAAAGACACTGATGTTGAGTGGCTCGTCTCTATTCCGGTAAATTGGAACATCGTTCGCACTAAAGGGCTGTTTCGCTTAAGTATTGATAAGGCAGCAAAAGAACATGGGATGGAATTACTATCGATATACACTCACATCGGTGTTCGTCCACGAAAGGATCTCGAAGAACGTGGAAACAAGGCCTCGAATACAGACGGTTACTGGATTGTTCGAAATGGGGATTTAATCGTAAACAAATTGCTTGCATGGATGGGAGCAATAGGTGTTTCGCATTATGAGGGCGTTACCAGTCCTGCATACGACATTTTAAGACCTCGGAAAGCTTTGGACTCCGACTACTATCACTACTTATTTCGTACAGGCACCTATCTTCAACAGTTCAAGAACCGTTCGCGTGGTATTATGGAAATGCGACTACGGCTTTACTTCGATCAATTTGGACAGATTCCTTCGCTTTTCCCTCCAATGGACGAGCAAAATTTGATAGTAAATTTTCTCCATAATCTTGATCAGAAAGTTAGCCGTTTCATTCGCAATCGCCGAGGCTTGATCGAAATATTGAACGAACAGAAACAGGCCATCATCAATAAAGCTGTGACCCAAGGCCTTGTTCCTAATGTGCCTCTAAAGCCTTCGGGTGTTGATTGGTTGGGAGATATTCCTGAGCATTGGGATGTTTTGCCGTTAAAAAGGATCTGTAAAATGAAGAATGGTGAGGGAATTACCACGTTCGATATTGAGGAGTACGGTGAATATCCTGTGTATGGAGGAAATGGTTTACGTGGATATACGAACAGTTACACACACGATGGTTATTATGTGTTGGTAGGAAGACAAGGAGCATTGTGTGGCAATGTACATCTGGTATCTGGGCGGTTTTGGGCTTCTGAACATGCTGTAGTGACAACTTTGCAAACTGGATACTGTATTGATTGGTTTGTTTCATTGCTTATGGCCATGGAGTTAAACCAATATTCTATTTCAGCAGCACAGCCAGGCCTTTCAGTAGATCGTGTTATCAATCTACGAGCTCCAATTCCTCCTGTAGAAGAACAAAAAGAGATTGCAAAATCTATCAAGAATGAAACACAGACTATCCTAAAAGCTTTTGATCGCGCCCAACGCGAAATCGACCTCATCCGCGAATATCGTACCCGCCTCATTTCCGATGTGGTGACAGGCAAAGTGGACGTGCGGCACCTTGCTCCGGCGCCGGGGAGTGGGGATCTGGAAGAAAAGCTTAATGAGCTCGAGCCGCTGGATGAGGCGGCGGGCGAACCGGTAGAAGAGGCTTTATCCGAAGAGGTGTCATATGCCGACTGACCTTCCCCACGAAAACAAGCTCGAACAGACGGGAGAGTATGGGCGTCTACTCTCCGAAATAAAAGTGCGTGTCCGCTCCGCCCAGTATGAGGCCCTAAAGGCGGTAAACAAGAAGCTGGTCGGACTGTACTGGGATATCGGGCGGATGATAGTTGAGCGGCAAGAGACCGAAGGCTGGGGAAAATCCGTGGTAGAACGCTTGTCTGCCGATTTACGTAAGGAATTTCCCGCAGTGAGCGGCTTTTCGGCTCAGAACCTCTGGTACATGCGCCAGTTCTATTCGGAGTACCATGACAGTGAAAGACTCCAACCACTGGTTGGAGAAATTGCCTGGGCGCATAATCTCATCATTATGAGTAAATGCAAAGACCCTCTGGAACGCGAGTTTTATATCCGCATGACCCGTAAGTTCGGGTGGTCGAAGAATGTGCTCATCCACCAAATTGAAAACCAGAGTTACGAAAAATCAATGCAGGGGCAGACCAATTTTGACCAGGCCCTTACGCCGGAGCTGCGTGCGCAGGCCAAGCTTGCGGTGAAGGACGAGTACACCTTCGATTTTCTGGAACTCGGTGAGGAACACAGTGAGCGGGAGCTGGAACGGGCGCTGATTGCACGAATCGAGAACTTTCTACGGGCCATGGGTAGCATGTTTGCCTTTATGGGCAGTCAATACCGGCTGGAAGTTGAAGGTGATGAGTACTTTATCGACCTGCTGCTCTTTCATCGAAGGCTCAAAGCACTGGTGGCCGTCGAGCTGAAAATCGGAAAATTTATTCCGGAGTATGTCGGCAAAATGCAGTTTTATCTGACGGCGCTTGATCGGCATGTACGCCAGAATGATGAGAATCCCTCTATCGGTATAATTCTCTGCAAGGAAAAGAACCGTACGGTAGTGGAATATGCCCTGCACGATGCCAAAAAGCCGATCGGTGTGGCGACCTATGAAATCACCAGAACTCTTCCAAAGGAGCTGAAAGGTGAATTGCCCGCACCGCATGAGATTGCAGAATTGCTGGAGGATCTATGAGCCCTACGGACATAAGCGAAAAAGGATTGGAGACACTGATTGTCGAGCCGACGAAGCTGCAGGATTCTTGGAAAACAAGGCATGCGAATCTGAAAAAGACTTATCCGGAAGTGAAGAAATATGAAACGGCAAAGCTCTGAATACCTAACCGGTCTGGTACGAGAGTTGGTGAAATACCCGTCCGAAACAACATGGCTGGAGTTCAAGCATAACAACGTTAATCCACAGGAAATCGGCGAATACATTTCCGCCCTATCCAACGCCGCCGCAGTGGAGAGTAGGCCAAAGGCGTATATGCTCTGGGGAGTGGACAACGATTCCCGCCATATCGTGGGCACTCAATTCAATTTCGCTACCGCTAAAAAGGGAAACCAGCCTTTAGAGAGCTGGCTTCTGCAGTTGCTACAGCCACGGGTTCATTTTTGCTTTGAGGAAGTGCAGATTGAAGGTAAGCTGGTCGTTCTGCTTGAAATCGACAGTGCGTCGCACTGTCCGGTTGCGTTCAGCGGAAAAGAACACATTCGGGTCGGAGAAGTGAAGAAGCCGTTAAAAGAGGCACCTGAAATAGAGCGCCGCCTCTGGAGAATCTTTGACACAGTCCCCTTTGAAGAAATGATCGCGCTGGAACGGGTCAGTGCAGATGATGTACTGAAATTGCTCGATTACCCGAGTTATTTTGATCTCATGGATATACCTTTACCCGCGAATAGGGACGAGATTCTAAGAGCACTTGCTGATGACAAGTTGATTCGCGGTTGCGATGCGGGCGGTTGGAATATAACGAACCTGGGCGGAATGCTATTCGCCAAACAACTGAAGGATTTCCATCGATTGCGGAGAAAATCCGTACGCGTTGTTCAGTATCGTGGTGTTGGTAGAACCGAGACGTACAAGGAGCAGGAAAGTGATAAGGGATATGCAGTCGGTTTTGAAGGTTTGATACAATACATTAATGGGTTATTGCCTACCAATGAGGTGTTGGGCAAGGCACTGCGAAAGAATATTCCGATGTATCCTGAAATTGCCATACGGGAACTGGTTGCCAACGGTTTGATTCATCAGGATTTTTTGGTGAAGGGTGCCGGACCGATGGTTGAAATATTTGATGATCGTATTGAAATTACCAATCCCGGGAAACCCCTGGTGGATATCCAACGGTTTTTAGATACACCGCCCAAATCCCGCAACGAAACCTTGGCCTCGCTTATGCGGCGGCTGGGAATTTGTGAAGAACGCGGAAGTGGAATTGATAAAGTGGTTTTTCACATAGAAATGCACCAGCTTCCAGCTCCTTTGTTTGAGATACCTGAGGGTTTCACCCGAAGCGTTCTTTTCGCTCATAAAGACCTGAAAGAGATGGACAAGGCAGACAGGGTGCGGTCGTGCTACCTTCATTCGTGCCTCCGTTATGTAACTCGGAAAAAAATGACCAATCGTTCTATCAGGGAAAGATTCGGCATAGCCGAACAGAATGCGGCAACCGCTTCAAAACTTCTCAATGAAGCGGTTGAAACCGGATTGATTGTAATTGAAGATACGAATGTAGGTACCCGTAGTCGTAGCTATCTTCCGTTCTGGGCTAAACCTGAAGGATATGACTCGAAAATTGTTTGATGGTTGTTTGATAAAAATAGGGTTTGATTCTATATATAGCGTCTTACAGAAGGATAAACACTATATAATGTGCTTTCTGGCAATTATTTTGTTTGATGGTTGTTTGATGGAGTTTTTATGATAAGTAACACTGATATCTCCGAAAAAGGGTTGGAGACACTGATTGTCGAGTCGCTCATCGGCGAGGCGGGCTATGTTCAGGGCAGTAGCAAAGACTACAGCCGCGAGCATGTAGTGGACCTGGCCAAGCTGCGGGAGTTCATTCAGGCCACTCAGCCGAAATCTGCCGAAGCGTTGCAGCTGGATCAGGAGTGCCCACAGCGGACGCAGTTTCTGCATCGCTTAGATGCGGAGATAGCCAAGCGCGGGGTGATCGATGTGCTGCGAAAGGGAATCAAACATGGTCCAGTGAGTTTAGAGTTGTTCTACGGCACACCGACACCTGGCAATTTCAAGGCAAGCGAGTTGCACGCGGCCAATATCTTTAGTGTGACGCGACAGCTGCGCTACAGTCAAAACGAAACGAAACTTGCCCTGGACTTGGGGCTGTTTATCAACGGTCTGCCGGTGGCGACCTTCGAATTGAAAAACTCGCTTACCAAGCAGACCGTCGATGACGCCGTACGGCAGTACAAGCGTGATCGCAGCCCCAACGAGCCGTTGTTCAAGTTTGGGCGATGCATGGTGCATTTTGCCGTCGACGATAATGACGACGAATTGATAGCCGCTGAAGCAAGCACTAATTACAGCGCTGACATCGTTGAAGAAGATACTTTTGAAGACATGGTCAACAGGATCATGGAATCGCGGAAGATGCTGACCAACGCCAGTTACTTCGCCTTCACGGCCACGCCGAAGAACAAGACTCTGGAAATCTTCGGAATACCAGGCACACCGGTTGACGGTAAGGTTCCCCACCGGCCGTTTCACAGTTACACGATGAAACAGGCCATCCAGGAAGGTTTTATTCTGGATGTGTTGGAAAAATACACACCGGTGAACAGCTGGTATCGCCTATCCAAGACAGTGGAGGATGATCCGGAGTTTGACACCAAGAAGGCGTCTAAGAAGCTTCGCCGCTATGTTGAATCACACGACCATGCCATACGAACGAAGGCTGAGATCATGGTAGACCACTTCCACACTCAGGTCATTGCGCGGCGTAAAATCGGCGGACGGGCGCGAGCTATGATTATCTGCAGCAGCATTAAGCGCGCGATTCAGTACTATGAAGCTGTTTCAGCGTACCTTAAGGATCGTAAGAGTCCTTTCCGTGCGATCGTGGCCTTCTCCGATTTTGAACAGGACGGAAAAAAAGTAACCGAAGCCTCGATGAACGGCTTTCCGAGTGCAAAGATCGAGGAGTATTTCAAATCGATGGAGATAAAAGGAATACCCGGTAAAGATACCTACCGTTTCCTGATTGTGGCCGACAAGTTTCAGACCGGCTACGACGAACCGCTGCTGCACACGATGTACGTTGACAAAGTGCTCTCCGGCATAAAGGCAGTACAGACCTTATCGCGCTTGAACCGGGCGCATCCGCAGAAAACCGATACCTTTGTGCTCGACTTCATGAACGATGCGGACATGATCGTCAGAGCCTTTTCCGACTACTACCGCACCACCGTACTCAGCGAGGAGACTGATCCGAACAAGCTGCATGACCTCAAGGCGGCCTTAGATGGGTATCAAGTTTACCGCAACGAGCAGATCGATGAGTTGGTACGGCTGTTCCTCGAGGGTGAGGACCGTGACAAACTCGACCCGATTTTGGACGCGTGCGTGAGTATTTATAAAGAAGATCTGGATGAGGATGGCCAGGTTGATTTTAAGGGCAAGGCTAAGGCGTTTACCCGTACATATCAATTCCTTGCATCCGTACTGCCATATACAAATACGGAGTGGGAGAAAAATTCCATTTTTCTCGATTTTCTAATTCCAAAGTTGCCGGCTCCCAGAGAAAAAGACATGTCCAAAGGCATCCTCGAATTAATCGATATGGACAGCTACCGGGCGGAGAAGCAGGAAACAATGAAGCTCAGCCTACCTGACGAGGATGCCGAAATCGAGCCGATTCCAACCAGCGGCGGCGGGTACAAGTCGGGGCCGGAGATGGATGCCCTGAGCAATATCATTAAGACTTTTAATGACCGCTTCGGGAACATTGCCTGGGAGGATGCTGACCGCATCCGTAAAGTAATTACCGAAGAAATTCCGGCCAGGGTGAAAGCCGATCAAGCCTACCAAAACGCTATGAGAAACAGCAGCAAGTCAGCAGCCCGGCTGGAGCATGACCGGGCATTAGAGAAGGTGGTCATAGAAATGCTTTCGGACCACACCGAATTGTTTAAGCAGTTCAGTGATAATCCAGAGTTCAAGAAGTGGCTGGCTGATACTATTTTCGGGGTTACTTATGAAGAGGGAAATCGAATGGTATACACCGGATACGGCGACTTTTGAAGTGCTAAAGTTCCATCTATCTGTTCTACCAAACTTACAATGAGTTGCATTCCAAGGGTTTTCGGATTCTTAATATCAATATCTTCAGGAAAGGCATTGCCGGTATTTGATACCTGCAACACGAACTGCTTCTTCTCACTTTTGCTTAAATCTAAAGTAAACTGTGGCTCCTGCTCATTGTTGAAGCCGTGTTTGACTGCATTCGTTGCGATCTCATTAACTAGCAACCCTATTGGAATTACTTGGTTTGTTTGGAAAAATTGCTGTGCAGTTTTGATATTGATTTTAATACTCTTGTCAGAAAAAGAAGCGAAAACAGCCTCAAGTAGATCCTGCAGATAGGCTTTTATATCTATTTTGCTTACATCTTCAACCGCCTGGAGTTTTTGATGAACCAGGCTAATCGCGTTTATTTGAGTATGAATGTCGGACAGGCTTTCATCAATTTCGCCATCCTTCAGATCAATCAGAGAATTGACCATATTGAGATTGTTCTTTACGCGATGGTTGAGTTCTTTCATCAGGTAGTCTTTTTGCTTCAGAGTATCAATAAGCTCATTTTCTTTTCTTTTTTGTTCACTAATATCATGGAAAAAGATACAAGTTCTCAGTTCACCTTCAGGATTATTGAAGACCTGGGAAGTTAATTCAACTGGGAACACTTCACCGTTACTTTTCACAAAGTTCAACTCTCCTCTGAAATTTCCATATTTTTTTCTTTTTTCAATTGCATCATCTACCCTTGTATCATTGCTATCTACAATTCCGGCTCTTCCCTTCTGGGTGATCTCCTTTTCAGATGCTTCAAGAAACTCACAAGCCGCTTTGTTTGCAGAAATTATATTCCCATCAGGTGAAGAAAAAAGTATACCCTCCATACTATTATTGAATATCAGCTCATACTCCTCCTTCTGCTTCTGAAGAACCAGTTCCATATTTTTTCGTTTTGTTATATCAGCTGCAATCTGCAACCGCACATATGTTCCGTTCACCCACTGTATTGCCTTATCATAGTTAATATACCAGTTGCCGTTTACCGGATTTCTACCCTCCCACACAATTGCTTCAACAGGGGTTCCATCTTTATCAAAGAGCTTGGCATTGGTACAGTGGCTGCACGGCCCTTTATAACCGCGGAATACCTCATAGCAGATATCTCCAATGTGTGCTGCGGGAAAGGATTGCCTCAACTGTTCGTTCATGAACAATATTTTGAAGCTGTTCATCTCTACAATATAAATATCTTCAGGAATGCTATCGAGAATTGTTTTTAAGCTTGCTCTCGATTTTTCAATTAATAACTCGTTTTCTTTCTGTTGTGTCACATCGATAACAATGCCGGAGACGCGAAGTGGAGATCTCTCTGAATCTCTACTCACTACACTCCCAAAATCGTGAAACCACCGCCATTCTCCTGAAGAGGTTCTGATTCTATATTCGATATCATATCTGTCGGTTCTACCATCAAGATGGGCTCTCATGGCATTCATTGCATTCTGATAATCATCGGGATGAATCAATTCTGTAAAGTGCTCGTAGTGGAGAAAGTCTTTCTGATCGTACCCAAGCATATCAACTTTCTGTTTACTAAACCTCACTTCCCCCGTTTTCACATCCATCTCCCACCACGCTATCCGAGCACCTTTCATGGTTAACTCGAGACGCTGCGCGTGGGATTTTAGGCGATCTTCGGTTTTTTTGAGCTGAGTAATATCCTCAAACACGCAATGGGTTCGCTGAAATTTTCCTTCTTGGGAATAGGCAATACAGCCCTTGAAAGAAGCATCGATGTACTCGCCGTTCTTTTTTCTTATTTTATACAAATTGTTTTCAGCCTTGCCCTCTCGTTTAAATTTCTCAAGATTTCTTCTAAAATCCTCAAAGGAATCGGGATGAATAAACTCGGCAAATGATTTTCCAATTATCTCATCTTTTGTATACCCACCCAGGGTTTCAAGCCAGGCGGGATTTACTTCAAGGAAGCATCCGTTTTCATCAAGAGATTGATAGGGCATTGGTGCATTTTCGTAGAGCATACGGTATTTTTCTTCACCCTCCCGAAGCTTCTGTTCAGCTTTTTTACGGTCTGTTACATCTCTGGCTGCAGCATATATCATATTCCCAATTGGTTGTGAACGCCATTCTATCCAGCGATACGTACCATCTTTACATCGATATTGATTTTCAAAGTTTTGCACCTCCTCCTGATTATCCAGTTTTGAAAGGGCCTGGCGTGTTGCCGGTTTATCCTCTTCATGCACAAAGTCGAAAAAAGAACATCCTTCTAACTCTGAAATGGAATAGCCCAGTACTTTTTCCCATTCTGGGTTCAGGCGCACTAATTCACCTTCTGTAGTAGCTATACACAGGAGATCGAGACTCGATTTGAAATACCGTTCAAGCTCATCGCTCTTTTCGAGGAGTTTTTCTTCTGTTCTCTCCTGTTTTACCAGAGCCTGTCGCAGATTCTCTTTCTGTTTTCTAAGTTCAATATGAGCATCGTAAAGGCGAAAAGCCATTCTAATTGAAGCCAGCATTACTGTTTCACCGGAGTTTTTCACAATATACCCGTAAGAGGTAATTCCCTCTGTTTTCTCTACAACCTCGGCTTCAGTATGAGAAGAGAGAAATACCACCGGTAGATCTTTTTTCTCGAGAATTCTTTGGGCAGCCTCGGTCCCATCTATGCCTTTTCCCAGGTCTATATCCATGAGAATGAGAGAAATGTCGGGAAGCTCGTCGATTATTTCAATAGCGCCCTCGCCCTTATACGCGGTCACCACCTCAAACCCATGCTTTTGTAACATTTGGGACTCTGAGATGGCGATAATGGCCTCATCTTCGACGAGCAAAATCTTTTTCTTCATGCTACAGTAACCTTTTTACTAAGCTGTTTGTAGTAAAAGTATAATCTGCAGCTATTGGAATCTCAATAAAGACAACTATTTTTGTAAAAAACAGCGGCAGCTGATAGGCAGCTGATAATGCAGAGTGTGAGGTGCTGTAGACTTACTCTTTCACACCGCCCGAGGCCAATCCGCCCGCAAGGTTTCGCTGAATCGCCATAAAAAGCACGATAACCGGGGTTGCGGTCAGTACTGATGCGGCCATAATACGGTCCCAGATGGCGTTTTTGCTGGTGAACAGGGCTTTTAAGCCCATTGGAAGCGTATAAAGGTCCTTGAAGTTCTTCAGAAAAACCGAAGCGAACAGGTATTCGTTCCAGGCGATCATAAAACAGTAAATAAATACGGTCACAATAGCGGCAAAGGAGAGGGGAATGATTATTCGCCAGACGGTCCCAAAGCGTGAGGCCCCTTCTATCATGGCCGCTTCTTCTATTGAAAAGGGGATGGTGCGAAAGTAGTTGCCCAGCATGTAAAGTGATACCGGCAGGGTTTGCACGATGTAAATAATCAGGAGGCTCATAAAAGCACCGGGGGGAATGCTGATCCAGCCGATACCTACAAACATTTTGTACAGTGGAATCAACAGGAGGATCCCGCCGAACATATACACAAACAGCACTCCCCGTTGAATGAGGGATCGACCGGGAAAGCGCAGCCGGCTGAAGGCATAGGCCCCGAGTATTGCAAAGATAACGGTAATGAAGGCGGCGGTGAAGGAGAGGAGAAAGGAGTTATAAAAATACTTGAGAAAGGGAAATACATCGCCGGTGCTGGTATACTTTTTAAGAATCGTTTGG